>UMEP01037621.1_pt1 | contig 12478 bp, 20 predicted proteins | sample 1964771 | NCBI WGS metagenome assembly UMEP01 (sample SAMEA4836022, study PRJEB28245) | human gut metagenome | biome: gut microbiome; material: fecal sample | place: Denmark | collected 2008 | reverse complement strand
CCCCCCGCGCGACTTTTCCAATTGTTCAATTGCTTCAAATATTGTTATTTGATGATAGCGTTTTAAATCATATTCGGTGAAATATTTATTCGTTTTTCTGCGCATATTACCACCCGTAAATTATTAAACAATAATTATCCCAGTCAATAATTTTTAAAGAATGAATCAAATCAAAAATTCCATATTCATAAAACCACGTACTTTGAACATGAAATTTATCTTTTTCATTTATATTTGTGTAATACTCTGACCATGTAAGTTTATCATTTACATAAGAAATCAAACGTTCTTCACGTGTTCTTGTATCAAATTCACAATCCGATTTTTCAGCAAGATAATTTTTTAATAATTTAATTACACGTTGTTTAAACGATTCAATGCAATATATCAATTCTTTTTTTGTTAGAATATTAAACCCGTATTCATTTTTATTTGCATATTCTTTTATAATTTTATAATTTTCTTGCAAGTCTTCGGGAATATCTGTTTTTATGTTTTCTAATAATGCACCCTCTTTGGAATGTTTTCCAAGTTCGTATATATCCTGCATGCCTGCTTTTTTAAGTAAATTACATATTATAACATGCCCGTCTTCATCTTTTTGACTTTCAATAAAGTTTGAATCAATTTTTTTTAATTCTTCTTTTTTTATGATTGCTAAATAATTTCTATAACCCATTTTACACCTCTTTATTTTTACTACCGTCAAAAATTACTATTGCAAGGGCGTTTTTAAAAACGCCCATTTTCTCGTTTGTTTCCGGATTCAAGAAACATAAACCCTTGCGCAAAAATCGCACATACACGTTTTCACGTATTGCAAAACCGTTTTTCAAAATATATTCCTGCCAATATTTCGTTTCAGTACGTGCCGGAATTAAAAGAACGGATATTTTCCCATTTTGGAACTCTGCAAACGCTTTTTTAACCCATTTATCACACGTTTTATATGGCGGATTGCAATAATTGAGATTATGCCAGTCAAGTGACAAACCGTCATTTTCACCCTCAATATAGTGATTACATGCCGGTATATTTTTTTGACTGCAACAAGTGTCAAGGTCAAATTTGTCACCGGAGTAAATCCCCAAAAGATTGAGTTCTTGAAATATTTCTTGAATCATTTCCGGTGGGGTCAAATAGTCGCTTCGTTCCTGCATAAAATTATATTTTTTAAATTCTGTACTATTCATTTGAACCGCCTTTTGTTAAAATTTCACGGAAACCACATTTTATTGTTTCAATAATTCGTTTGATATAGTCTTTTTGAAAGTCCGGAATTTCAATTGAAACTTCTGCGTTTTCCTCTGAAATGACATTTTCGTTTTCATCAAGACTTAAATTGTAAGCACGAGGGCGCATTGTTTCCCTAATATTGATTTCAAATTTGTCATATAAATATCCAGTGTTGCATTGAAGAATAAATTCTTTCATTTCGCACCCCATTGAATCAAAATAATAATTCAGTGCGACGCCATAACAAACAATAACAATGCGCCCTTGAAAACGTTTTTTATTGTTTTCATCTTTTACCCATTCATCAATCCAAACATGAACGGGGTCAATATTATCACTTTTAAAAGTATATTGTTGAACTGTCTTTTTGATTATTTCCATGCCGGTCACCTCTTATCTAATTTGCACCGGCATTAAAAGTGCTTTTTGTTTTAATTCCGGTGAACCTGTATCGACAAGAACCGGTTTTAAATTATTTTCTTTGTTGAAATTGAAAATAATTATATTTGTTCTTTCGTTCGGCTCTAATGATGATAAATCCTTGAAGAATTGCGAATTTAAACCGATTGCAAAATTTTCATTGCCATAATCCGGAATGAGTTGTTTATATTTTGGAAACTGTGCTTCAACAAGTTTAAATTCCTGCCGGATTCCAAATTCATTGTCATTAAATTGAATAGAATCTTTTAAAATGACGACTTCAAGCCAGTCAATGACACTACCTTTGAATATAACCAATTTTGACAAAAGCCCGCCATTAACATTAAACGAACAAAAATCATTGTTCGGATTGTTCACTTCAATTGTACTAATCAATAAACGATTCCCGTCTGTTGACGCGATTTCCAAATGATTATTTGCTAGTTCAAAATGAAAATTTGCTAAAATAGAACTTATTTCATATTTACTAGCGAAATTTTTATGTGATTTAATTATTTTTTTTAAAACTGATTTGTTTATTTCAATTCGGATTTCTCTTTTTGCTTTATTACTATTTTTCATTTTTACTTCCTTTACTGCTTGTATTTTAAAATTAGTTCTTTTTTTGAATTTACAAACAATTTTGAATAGATGTGTTTGTAATAAGTGCGAATTGTGCTTGTCGCAATATTCATTTCTTTTCGTATTTCGCAAGTCCTTTTTCCGGCTAAAATAGCGTTAAAGACTTGTTGTTCTCTGTTTGTTAGTCTTTCCACTACTTAACCCCCTCTTGCGCTTTTTCTTGATTTCGTATTCTTTTGTTTTAAATTCACATGCCGGAATGAAAACTTGCTTTTCATAACCAAGATGTTTGAAATATTTGAAATCTTGAAATTTTAATGCCTTTGAAACAGATATTGAACGCACAATTTTTTTATTGCCTTGAACTTCAACAACCGAAATAAGGTCTTTCGGACATAAATTTGAAACAATATCCCAGTTCAAGCCGATTGAATCGGTTTTGTGAAATTCATGTTCGGAAGTCTTGAAACCATATTTTCTATAAGTTACAATATCGTTTGTGAAGTCATACAATAGACAACCAATGTTTTTTGGTGTTTTATCGTGGAAGAAATTATTTGATTGAAAGTATATTGTCGAGGTGAAACCGTCGGTGTGATGTAGCAATTTATAACCGCCTTTGTCGCCTTTTATCCTTTCGCCTATAACATAATTTCTTCCGACTTCATAAACACGTTCTTGTCCGTTTACTACTTTAACAATCTTGACCATAGTCACCGCCTATATAGTCAAATTCTTCCGTTTCTTCGTTGTAATAGACTTTGCGGTATGATTGCGCGACTATCTCAATTTTTGAAACGGTTTTTTGATTGCCGTTTTCGTCAAGTTGATTTTCCCAACCTTTTGGAATGAATTTTGTTTCAATAAGTCGTCCGGTTACTTGTATATAGTCACCCTCTGAAACAAGTTCCGCGACTTCTTCCGCAATACTTTTCATTTTTGTATTGAAAAACTTAATAAAAAAATTGTTCCATTTATCTTGACCGCGTTTCACACCAAGATTGATTGTTGCAATCGCTGTTCCGTTTTCGGTATATTTAAAATCTTTCCAACCAACACGTCCTAATAAAACTACTTGATTTGTTTTGTTTTTTCCCATTATTCCCCCTTTACGCTTTCATCTTCCGGAACAACAAAATTGAATAAAGAATCAATTCTTCCGGCTTGTAATTCTTGATTGAACTTTGCAACCGCAATTGGCAACGCTTGAGCCTGCGAAATCAAGTAATTGTCTTTTTCTAACGTTTCCTTGATTATTTGCGGAACATACACGTTCATAATGATTTTTTGACTGTTTACTTCACGGATTTGTCGAATGCGACGTTCTAATTCTGTATTTAATTTTTGGTCGCTCATTTGTTCTTTTTGTTTAACAAATCCTAAAACCTCTAACGCCTGCGAATATGCGTTTTTAGTAATTTGTAATAACTGTTTTGTTTTTTTGTTCACTTTGTTTAACCTCTCTTTCTTTCCGTCATACTGCTTGACTATATTTCCACTTGCGCAGAAGTATAAAGAATTGCGCAATGCGAATTTTCTTTTCTTCTTCCGTCATTGGTGTTCTGTCAATCGAAACAATGACTTTCAACTTCTTTTTCATGCCGGCTTTACCTCAAACAGATATTCAAAAGTTGCATTGTTTCCAAATAATGAAAGTAAAATTTCAACTTCACTATTTTTAAAATCGCTTTCACCGGCAATTTTTTTTCTTAATGTCGCTACCGAAATTTTTAATTTTTTTGCGACAAAAGCACGTGTCATGCCGTTTCTTGCCATTTCTGCAATAATATTTCTGTACATCTCACTTTCCTTATATTCAATAATTCTTCTCTCAAATATTCCGCATAATGAATATTAACAAAATCAAATATACTTCAATAAAAAGAATATGTCAACAATTTTTCTTCAATAATTAGAATAATTTATTCACAAATGAAACAAAAACTTTCATTTTGTGGCATTATTTAAGTATTTGTGTCAATATGTAGAATATAAAGGAATGTAACAAATGCCTAAATTTAGTATTGAAAAAATGCAAGAAATCCGAAAATCAAACGGCTATACTTATAAGAAATTAGCCGAATTAACCGGAATCAGTGAAAGTACAATAACAAAATTATTCGGTGGATTTAATAAAAACCCGACATTATCGTATTTGCGCAAAATTGCGGACGCTCTTAATTGTAGCCTTGATGATTTCTATGAATGGGAATCCGAACCAACGTCGCCATATTATATTGACCGAAAAACTGCGGAATTAGCGCAAGAATTACATGACAATCCCGATTATAGAATATTATTTGACGCAATGCGTGACATGACGCCGGAACAAGTGCGCGCCATTATAACTGTTGCAAATTCGATAAAGGGAACGTCTAATGGATAATTACATGGTTGTTTACAAAAATTTGCCGGAAAAAATCAATGCTTTTACAATGTATCATTCCGGTGATGATTACTACACAATAATTTTAAATTCAAGAATGTCGCATGCCTGCCTGCAAAAAGCATTCAAACACGAATTAAACCATATTAAAAATAACGATTTTGACCGCTACAAAAACGTTAATGAACTTGAAATGTTAGCGCACATATAAAAGGAAGTATATATGTTTAAACGTTTATTCAATAATTTATTTGACCGCAAAAATGCACAATTCGGCTTCAAACTGGATTTTATAAAAGGCTACATAAACCATAATGAAATTACAAATATTAAAAAAAGTAAGTGTCAATTAAGTTTTAAAAATCAATGTTTCACTATTTCACAAGACAATGAAACAATTTCGGATAATATGAAAGATGTTTATAATATCCGCACATGGACATTCAAGGGTTTTGTATATTTTGCAATAAGAATGACAACGCATTCAGAATATATGTTTTGTTTAGGTGAAACGGATTTGTTGTTAAAAGCATTAGAAAATTACACAAAGGCTTTTAATATACCTTTTGAATATTGCGGGGAATCAACGGAAAATGACGACTAAAAAGGCTGTATTATATGCAAGGGTATCATCAGACCGTCAAGAAAAAGAGGGTTTTTCAATCCCTGCGCAAATCAAACTTTTGCACGAATACGCCAAAAAGAATAATATTTCAATAGTTGAAGAATTTGTTGAATCCGAAACCGCAAAAAAAGCCGGTCGAACTCAATTCAACAATATGGTGAAGTATTTGAAAAAAAATTCAACTGTCCGAATTATACTTGTTGAAAAGACTGACCGGTTATATAGAAATTTAAAAGACTATGTGACATTAGACGATTTAAACGGGCTTGCAATACATTTTTGCAAAGAGGGCAATATATTGTCTGCTGAATCAAAAAGTCAAGACAAGTTCATGCACGGAATCCGTGTTCTAATGGCTAAAAATTATATTGATAACTTGTCGGAAGAAATCCGAAAAGGTTTAAACGAAAAATGCGCACAAGGTTATTACCCGTCAAGCCCGCCAATGGGATATATAAACAAACAAAATGCCAACGGCAAAAAAGAACTTATTATTGACCCGACCGTTGCGCCCTTTATAAAACAAATATTTGAAAGTTACCTAATGGGAAACTACACTTATAAATCCCTTGCGGAATATATGCATGCCTGTGGTTTTAGACCTAAAAACCGTAATTGCACGATGAAAACCATTGAAAACATATTGCATAATGAATTTTACACCGGTATTTTTATTTATAAAGGTGTAAAATATTACAATGCAAAGCACGACGCGATTATTTCACCGGAATTATTTATGCACGTGCAAGAAAAAATAAAAGGCAAATACAAAACCGCACGTAAAAAACACAATTTTGCGTATTCCGGATTTATTAAATGTAAGCATTGCGGAAGACCTTTAATTGCAGAATTGCAACACGGAAGACACAAAAAAGGTAATTATATTTATTATCGTTGTCATAGTTGCAAAAACACCACATTAAGACAAGATGAATTTGAAAACGCTTTTCAAGAACACGTTTTAAATAATTTATATTTTAGTGAAGAATGTATTTCCGGAATTATAAGCATAGCAAAAGAACTTATAAACATGGAAAGTGAATTTGCATGTGTAAGTGCTGACGAATTAAACAAAAAAATTAAACTATTACAAAGACGACTTTCGCAATTGTACACGGATAAATGCGACGGTATTATTGACACCGAAACATATATATCTAAACGTGACGAATGGCAACATGAACTTGATGTTGCACTGGTTAAATATGAAAAAATTGCAAAAGCGGGTAATGAGTTTGTGGGAAATGTTGAACTATTGTTGAACCTCTGTAAAGACGCACCACAACTATATTTGAACCAATCATCAGAAGAAAAAAGAAAATTGATGAATTTGTTAATATCGAACCCCATTTTTGACGGTGAAACGATAGATTTTCCGCTTGTTTTAGCCTTTGAGTATGCTATAAAGTTACATAAACTGGAGACGAGGGGAGTCGAACCCCTGTCCAAAATGGATCTTGACAAACTTCTACGAGTGTAGATATTAATTCTCTCGGATTATGCAGGGAATATCATAACCTTTGTTATAATCCAAAGTGTTTTTTGCGGAAACACTAACCTTTAACGGTTATCTTGATGCATCTACCGTCATCGATGCACTGCCGCTTGCATGATGGACCCATATCACCGGCAAGCTGGGTAATATGAGTAGCTATAGTAATCTAGACTATGCAGCTAATGCATATCTTTCAGCGCCAAATACGCCTTTGATTACGTTGTTTTCATTGTTAGCATTTAATTTAGTGTGCTCGTTGATAACCGAGAACAGCGCTCGGACTCGCAATTCATCTCAACCGAACATCCTGTCAAATCCAAAACGTCCCCATATTTAGTTTTAAATGTGCTATTTTATATTATAAACAATTTTATATTTATTTCAAGCAATTATTCTGTTATGTGGAATGAACATTTTGAACAATGAGCTTTTGGGTGAAGCATTAAATTGTCTTCTAAATCATATAATTTTGCAATTCTTGTAACTAATGGTGCTCCGCATTTTGGACATTTTAAGCCTCCGGCCCCATTTAAAATTAGTTCTTTTAAGCTATCGATTATTTCTTGTGATACTGTGTAACTTGTAAAATCTTTTTCTAAAGATTTTATTTCTTCTGGTAAACATTTCAATACTTTTGCTAAGTTTTGTCTTACAGTTACAGGTAGAAAAAGTTCTTTCCCTGCTTCAATATCTTCTATATAATTTAGCGGAAGATTACATTCTTTTGCTAATCCTTTTGGCGAAAGACCTATTTCATCTCTTTTGTGTTGAATAAATTGTGCTAATGTTTTCATAATCATTATTATATAGCGTAAACACCCTCGTTATTCAAGAGGGTGTTTACTTTATTGTGTAGAAAAAGTTTTTAGGTAATTATTCTTCGTATTTCCAGCCTGGATGTTTGTAATCATCACTTCTTTTTGCATAGTCAGAATATACTACTGCTTGATCGAAATCATATTGTGCAAATTCTGGATTTCCATTTTCATCGTAAATTGGTTCCCCTGTTTCTTCATCAAGGATTAATGCTCCATATAAGAATGAACCTGCACTTGTTCCTTTTTCGTAATTGCCACGGTATATTAAATTATTATTATTGTCAAAAATTGAACGAATATTTTGTTTTCTATCTCTGCCGTTTGTTCTAACTTCATAACCTGCATAATTCCATAAGTATTGTTCATCATCTTCAGGTTTTTTATCTGTATTTGCAACATATCTTGTGATTTTTATGCCTTTTCCAGGAACATCTGCGACTACTGATTTTAAATATGTTGTTTTTGGATTTTTTGAATCATATAAATCTAAAACTTTTGTTACAACTGCTAATTCTCTTTTATTTGTTCCAATACTATCTACCATTGATTCATAAAATTTATTGTCATATCTATTGTGTGCTTTTGAACCAACGTATACAACGCTATCTAAACCTGAACCATCTGGTACAGGACCATCAATTGGAATTCCGATATTTTGACCTTGAGCAATTAATGAATCCCCAATGTGGAATGGGTAATCTTTTACGTATACTGGAACAATTTCTGTATGGATTATTGTATCTGTATCATGAATTGTGTCTGGTTTGATAATTGTAATTGTATCGTGGTGATGACATCCTCCGCCTATAATCGTTGCGTTTGCAGAAGATGAAGAAGAGGATGATGAACTTGCTTCTGCTATTACATCATCAGGAGCACAACTTGTCATGGTATTTGTAGTTGCGCCTAAAGCCATTATACCAATCATCATATTTCGCATTGCTTTACTTGAATCTTTTGAAATATGTCTTTGTGGTTCTGAATAATGATTTGTTGTTTGTTTGTTATTGTGTCTTTTATTTTTTCCTTCAAAATTTAAGACATTTAAACTATTATTAATTGCTTTGACTTCCATTTGAGTATTTACCTCCAATTTCTACACATTATATTGTATGTATATAAAAGAAAAACATGTTTTTAGTTGCTAATGAAATAATAACAAAAACATGCTTTTTGACTAAATTAGTGTTATATCTGTGTTTTAGCTGCTTTACATTTGTTAATATCGCATTATGATGCAGCTAATTTTTCTCTTACTAATGTTTCTATTGTATTTAAAATATCTGGATTTTCCGCTAAAAAGTCGCGTGCTTTATCTCTACCTTGTCCTAATTTTTCTTCATTGAAGCTAAACCAAGAACCTGCTTTTTTTACGATATCAAGATTTACCGCAACATCTAGAATATTTCCAATTTTGCAAATCCCTTTACCAAAAATAATATCAAATTCAGCTGTTCTGAATGGGGGAGCTACTTTGTTTTTTAGAACTCTCACGCGTACGTGGTTTCCGACATCACCATCTTCACCTTTAACTCCTTCTGTACGTTTAATTTCCATACGTACTGAAGCATAATATTTTAAAGCATTACCACCTGTTGTTGTTTCTGGATTGCCATACATTACACCAATTTTCATTCTTAATTGGTTAATGAAAATTACTGTAGTATTTGTTTTTCCGATAATACCTGTCAATTTTCTTAGAGCTTTACTCATTAAACGAGCTTGAAGTCCCATTTGTTGATCTTCCATAGATCCTTCAATTTCAGCTTTTGGAACAAGTGCTGCTACAGAGTCAACAACTACTACATCTACAGCTCCTGAACGTACAAGTTCTTCTGTAATATCAAGAGCTTGTTCTCCAGTATCAGGTTGTGATATTAATAAATCATCTACTTGTACACCAAGATTTCTTGCATATTCAGGGTCAAGAGCATGTTCTGCATCCACGAAAGCTGCAATTCCACCTCTTTTTTGACATTCAGCAACGATATGTTGAGCAAGAGTTGTTTTCCCCGAACTTTCAGGACCATATATTTCAATAATACGTCCTCTAGGAATTCCGCCTATACCTAAGGCAACATCAAGAGAAAGGGCTCCTGTCGGGATAGCATCTACATTTACAGTAGCCTTATCGCCAAGTTTCATTATTGAACCTTTTCCAAAATCTTTTTCGATTTTTTCTATTGCGAGTTTTAAAGCTTTACTTCTTTCATCTAAATTTGATGTTGTATCATTTTCTTTTTCTTTTACTGCCATTTTTTGATTCCTTTAATTATTGGCGGGCAAGTATTATCTTGTTATTCCCAAACGTGTTTTTCTTTCTTTTTATAAAATCCTAGACCTACTGGTTTGTATGAGTGTAAGTCATTTTTTAATTGGTAAATTTCTTTATTAAGATCAATAATTTTTTGTCTTAATGTTTCATTATCTGTTTTGCAACGAATAAGTTCTACAACTACTTCATCCATGCCTTCAAGTTTTTCATCAATAACTTTAGCAATTCTGTTGCTTAACTTATTTTCCATTTCTTTTAAAGAATTTAAAATATTAAGAATAGCTGATGGTTGCTTAGCATCAGTTTTTGCAGGAGGTAAAGAAGCTCCTTTCATAGCTTGAACTTTTCTTAAATTTTTAACTTCTTCATAAGAAAAATAAGTTTGTCCTTTGCTGTTTTTTCTAGGTAATATAGAAGCTCGTTTGCATAATTCAACAATTTCTTTATTATCTGTTTTTAAAATACTTCTCACTTCTTGAGGAGATAAAGTCTTCCCCTTCAATTCTTGTTCTAATATCATCTTCTATCCCTCTAAATTTCTCCAATTATATTGTATTTTATATATAGAAAAAAAACAAATAGATTTTGCAATCTTGTAACATCACTTAATAAATTTTTTTTCATTAATTTGGAGTAAATCTTTCATTTAATTCTTGTTTTATGTTTTTATTTTTTATTTAATTAATATTAGAAAAGGAATTTAAGTTATGAAAAAGAATCTATTATTATTAATGTTTTTTTTAATGTCTGGTTCTATTGTTAATGCTATGGATTGGGTCCCTGTAGATACAAATGTTTCTAATTTTTATCTTTATGTTGATGCTGATTCAATTAAAAACATTAGTCCAAATGAATATCTATATTCAGTAAAATATCAATCTGGAAAAAGTTATGAAAAAGTTGTATATCTGAAATCTAATATTCAGACAAATTACATGGGTATAATTAAATCTGAAATTTTTGATGAAGATAATTATCATCCTAAGGCTGTTTTTGCCAATGTGCATGTTTATATGAAGCCTTTAAGCAATGATTCTTTTTTGAGTTTAGCTCATAATTATGTTTCAAAATTATATATGCCCAAAAACGAAAATGTTGATATAAACCCTATTAATGAAACCAAAGATGCATTTACTCCTCCTGATAACAGTGAAGATGTGAAAGAGCAAAATAAAGACTCTGAAACATTTTCAAAACCTGATATTAGAGGAGTGAGTGATAAAAATATTGATAATGAAAAGGAAAAATTAAATCAAGAAATTAAAGTTGAAAAAGTTGATTCTACAAAAATTAAGCAACAAGAAACTCAAGTGTCATCTCAAGCTGCAAGTTTAAAGGATTATGTAGCAGAAGTAAGTATTAAATTAAATGAAAATTGGCAGCCTCCAAAATCAGGACAAAATACTCAGACTATTGTAATTTTGACTATTGGGGAAGATGGTAGTTTGCAAAAATATGACATAGCAAAATCATCAGGAGATGAGGCTACTGATCGATCAATTATCAGTGCTGCTGAAAAAAGCGTTCCTTATGCCAAATTTTCAGGGATTAAAAAAGGTGTAAATAATATCAAATTACAATTTGTATTTGAATATAAAAAGTTTAAAAAAGCAGTTATGTAACACAAAAAAAGAGAACCTTCTTTTGGTTCTCTTTTTTTTATTTAAGCATATTTTCTTATACAGCTTTTTGTACTTTACCTGCTCTTAAGCAAGAAGTGCAAACTTTAATTCTCTTAACTGTTCCGTTTACATTAACTTTTACTGATTGTAAGTTAGGTTCTTGTGTGTGAACAATTTGTTTATGCGAGAATGTTAATTTCGCTGCTTTAATCGGTGCTTTGCCGCATACATCACATTTTTTTGACATAGTTTTAATTTCCTTTTCTAGCTAGTTTGTGTATTTTAATAATATATTAAAAATGAGAAAAATCAAGAAGCATGTTAAAATAAGTTAAGTCTATCTTGGAAATCCTTGAAATGTAACGATTTTATAACTACTTGAATTAAAAATTACCTTATGATATATTTCATTTATTAAGAATAATTTATTATTAGGGTATGGAAAAATGAAAAGTTCAACTATCAGAAGATCAAATTTATCAAAAGAAAAAATGGCTGTGCTTCAAGCATTAGCTCAATATAAAAATGATCCATATGATAATTCTCCTGGAATTTATGTAAGACCAAATAAAGAACGAGAATTAGATGTATTATGGCAAAATTTTAAAGTAAACCAAAAAAATGATAAATCACCAAGTATATATCTCGTTGCAGGGTTTATTGTTGGTGCTGTTGTAATGTTAATTTTGATGGTAATGATTAGTTTTTCAGCTAACGGAATACGTTCAATTCAAGAAAATTTAACATCGACTCCGGCTCCTGCTAAAAAAGAAAAATTAAGCTTAAACTTTATTCCATCTTCTACTGAAAAAGAAGAACCGACAGCTACAAATGAAGTTTATACAGTGCAAAGCGGTGATACAATGGAAAGTATTTTGATAAGATTTTATGGATCTTATAGCAAAGAAAAAGAATCGCTTGTATTGAAAACAAATAATATGACAAATCCAAATAAGCTTTCAATCGGACAAAAATTAACAATACCGATGGAAGAAAAGGAAGCTCAATAAAAAAGACCG
>UMEP01036484.1_pt1 | contig 12519 bp, 9 predicted proteins | sample 1964771 | NCBI WGS metagenome assembly UMEP01 (sample SAMEA4836022, study PRJEB28245) | human gut metagenome | biome: gut microbiome; material: fecal sample | place: Denmark | collected 2008 | reverse complement strand
GCTTCCGCGATGTGGTTGCGGCTTTCCATCTCCCGTAATCGCGTCTTCGCCTGCTCCGCCTCCGCGCGGCTGGCGGTCATGGTCGCGTTCCATCGCAAACCGCATCCGAGCATCAGTACCAGGCTGACCATGGCGATGATGGCCACGGGATTGCTGTTGCTCGTGCCGAGGACCAGTTGACGGAACAGCTGGTCGCCTATGGAATAAGCGAGCAGCAGCAGCGCCACGAGATTGTTGGTTTCGTAGGCGAGCATGCCGAACGTGTAAAGGATTCCCGGCAGCGAATTGACGTCGGCTCCGGGTATGAGCCAAGGTCCCGACTGGCTCATGATCAGAAACAGCAGCGACATCGATTTCGGAAAGAACGGTGACAGCAGCAGCACCGCGATTTCGATGATGGTCCAGACGATCGCCGCGGGATTGTCGGTCGGGGCGAGCACCAGGCAGAACAGGATCCACCATACGGTGATGACCACGATGGTTATGCGGATCGGATGCCAGAGTTTCGGATGGTCGGCACGCATATGGTTGTGCCAGGAGCGGAAGGCGCTTACGGGTCTGGGTTTTGTGGGTTCAGCGTGCATGCGATCTCACCCACAATGCCACTGCCTGGCGTGCCGTCTTGCAGTTCAGCTTCTTGAGAATGCCCTGCATATGCTTGCGCACGGTGCTTTCGGAGATGTCCAGTCGTTCGGCGATCTCCCTGTCCAGCATGCCGTCGGCGCACAGGGAGATGATTTGCTCCTCGCGCACGGTGAGCCGCGGTGAGGTCTCCTCCTCGCGTCTGATGCGCACGTTGGCCAGGGCGGGAGGTTCGAATCCCTCCATAACGTTGCCTCCACAGAGCCGCTCGATGGCCTTCGCCAGCTGATCGGAATCCTCCTTGCCGATCAGTCCCTGCGCTCCGGCTTCCATCAGCCTGCTACGGTAGCTGTTGATGGAGAAGCTGGTGATGCCCAGAATCGGCAGATGCCTGTCCATGAGACGGATCCGATGGCAGATGGCCGGCCCCTGCAAGCCCTCCATGGACATGTCCAATACAAGCAGGTTGAGATTGTCGTCGTTCCTCTGGCAACGTTCGATCGCTTCGTCGCCGGAAGTGGCCGTCCACACCACGTAGGCCGTGGGGACCTTCGCTTCGATGAGAAGGCTCAGCGATTCCAACGCGCGCGGATCGTTGTCAACCAGCGCTACACGGTGGATTTTTGGTATGGGAGCTGCGGATTTCGTGGGATTCATCGCATGGCTCACTTTCCACACAGCCAGTAAAGCGGCGGCGGGCAGTCGATGATGGCGGATGCGGTTCCTCTCGCCGCGTCGGCGAAGATGGCAGCCTTCCCGTTGGAAGGGGTCATCGTTCCGGCTGGCTGCATGGTGCAGAGCATGACGAATGCCACACACAATGACATGATTTTCATACCGACATTGTACGGGGGAGCGCGTCCACGAGTGAGGAGGCGCGTTCGATCCGTGGAGCCGAAGCGTGGGGCTCTGAAGGCTGTTCATGTGGGATTCGTATGATGAAAGCATGACTCTTAGGCTGCTCGACGAGGCGAATTACGACGCCGAAATGGAAAGCAAGGTGCTGCCCGCGCTGGACGCCTGCATGACGGAAGGATGGATGGATCCAGCCACCGTTGACTGGAACGGCGACGCGCTGCCCAAACTGGACGAACCCGGCCGGTTGCACTATTGCTGTTACGACGCGGCCAAATTCGATGCGCTGCGTGAGGACGGCGCTTCGGGCGTGTTCCGCGGTGCGATCGTCATTTCGCACGGATTCACCGAATTCGTGCGAAAATACAGCGAGATGGCATGGTATTTCCTGCTGGCCGGCTATTCCGTATGCATCCTCGAGCATCGCGGGCACGGCCATTCCGCACACGACGTGAGCAATCCCAGCCTGGTGTGGATCGACGATTGGCGTCGGTACGTGGCCGATTTCGCAGCCTTCGCCGACACTGTGGGCCGCGAATACGCGTGCGGCGAGCCACTGAACCTGTACTGCCATTCGATGGGCGGCGGCATCGGCGCGGCCGTGATGGAACACTATCCGAGCCTGTTCGACAAGGCCGTGTTGTCCGCACCCATGATCGCCCCCGTCGTCGGTATGCCGACATGGATTGCACGCATCGCTACAGGCGCGTTGTGCGGCTTGGGATTCGGCAAAGCGCGCGTATTCGGTCACACCGATTTTTCCCCCGAACTCGATCTCGACGAGCATAAGGGCGCGTCCGAGGCGCGCGTTCGCTGGTTCCACAAGCAGCGCGTCGACGACGTGGCATGCCAGACCAACGCGGCCACCTTCGAATGGGCGCATCAGGCGATGGCATTGTCTCGAGCCGTACTCAAACCGGACATGTGCGGTGCGATCGAAACTCCGACGCTGCTGTTCCAAGCGGGCCGTGACGTCTGGGTCCTGAACGGTCCGCAGGACGATTTCGTGGAACGCGTGCGCGAAGGCGGCGGATCAATCGAAAAAATACGGTACGGCAAGTCGTTGCACGAGATCTTCTCCATGCCGAACACGGTGGTCGGACCGTATGTGAACAAGATTCTCGACTTCCTCAGCGCGCCCGCGGACAGTCTGTGAGCGGCTGCCACTGCAAGACACGTGCGGCGTGTACGGTGTGCGATGAGCGAACAGTGAAGGGGAAGGAGCCGCAGTGGCGGAAAAAACGTTCGAACGCACGCCGAAAGACCTGATTATCGGCATTGCGATGACCCTGTGCGGCGGCGTGCTGTGGGGCGTCAACGCCACCGTCTCCAAAATCCTCATGGGCACGTACCACGCCTCGCCGCTGTGGATCGCATGCGTGCGCGAACTGGCAGCCGGCGTGCTTTTCCTCACCTGCTCGGCCATCATGACGCCGAAACTGCTTACCGGCGCGCTACGCGATCGCAAATCATATCCGCGGCTGCTGGCCACCGCCATCATATGCGTGCTGCTGGTGCAGGTCGCCTACCTCGAATCGATCAACTGGACCAACTCCGGCACCGCGACCGTGCTGCAAAGCCTGAACCTGCTGTTCGTCTTGGGGGTCGTATGCCTGCGCGGGCGGCGACTGCCCGGCGTACGGGAAGGCATCGGCGTGGCGCTCGCCTTCGCGGGAACCGTGCTGATTGCGACCGGCGGCGATTTCACCACGCTGAAACTGCCGTTGGTCGGCCTGATTTGGGGCGCTATCAACGCGGCGTCCACGGCGGCCATGGTGTTTCTTCCGGTCAAGCTCATCGAACGTTGGGGCAACTTCACCGTCAATGGCATCGCGTTCCTGATTTCCGGGCTTGTGCTGCTGCCGTTCGTGCGGCCGTGGGCTACGGCGCCGCAGTTGGATTGGCTGGGTGTGGGGCTGATGGCGTTCACCGTGATCGGCGGCACATTCGGCGCGTTCTGGCTGTACATGGCCGGCGTGGTGCGCGTCGGTTCGATGCGTGCCACCATGCTCGGCACCAGCGAACCGGTGATGGCCACGATTTCCGCGGTGGCATGGACGGACGCGGTGTTCGAACCGACCGATTTGGTTGGATTCGTGATGATTCTCATCATGGTGTTTTTGGTGCGTTAAGTGCCGTGACGGGCGTTGCTTTTCGGGCGGCGGCGTGCGGACAAACAAAAAAGCCGGACATCCACTTACGGGCGTCCGGCTTCGCTTTGCTTAGCGATTACCGTGACTTACGACGTGCGAATATGACGTACGGCAGCTGGAAAATCAGCCTTCAATCGCAATCTGATGCTTGGTCTCAACCTGCTGCTGCGCTTCGGGCTTCGGCATTTCCAGGCACAGGGTGCCGTCCTTGTAGCTGGCGTGAATGTCGGAATCCTTCACGTCCTCGCCAACGTAGAAGCTACGAGAGCAAGAGCCGGCGTAGCGTTCGCGACGCAGCCAGCGGCCGTTGTCGTCCTTGTCCTCGTGCGAGCTGTTGCGATGCGCGGAAACGGTCAGATAGCCGTTCTGCAGGTCCAGCGAAATGTCGTCCTTCTTGAAGCCAGGCATGTCGATGTCGACCATGTAGCCCTTGTCGGTCTCACGCACATCGGTGCTCATCATGCCTGCGGACATGTTCGGATCGCATGCGGCTGCGCGGTCCATGTTGCGCCAACCCTCGAAGAACGGATCGTCGAACAGATCGGAGAACATCGTGTCATTCATCAAAGCCGGAAACATTGCCATAATCGGTACTCCTTAAGCAAATGCGCGTTCTGTGCGCGGAGTAATGCGGCTTGGCAGCCGGCCGTGCGATTATCGCTGCGGCGTCACCATCCAGCGAGATCGGCGACCGGGTTCGTTGCCGCATCCGGAACCCTCCCGGGCTCCTGACCTTGACCTTTCACTTCACCCAACTCTTCCGTGTCCTGCTCATTCCGCGGTTATGCTCACAGTGAAATACCGGGAAATGCTTGCGATTGCGTGCGCGGAAAAGTCGTACGGCGAATTTCGTTTTTCTTCAGAATCGGACGCATGGGATTGGTCTGCAATGCGTTACGTATCTGTTTTTCCAACCGGTCACGTGAAGTGTGGTTTTGGGTGGCTATGTGTTCGATTCTGCCGAATTGGTTATTCGGATTGTGTTTTCTGGAGAATCGGACATTTGTGGTGCTGGTTTTGGGTTTGGATGTCCGTTTGTCTGTTTCTGCTGAGATAGCTGGGCTTTCGGCGCATTTTTAGTACTTTTTTGTCACATTTCATACGTTTTGGATAAAGCAAAAGGGCTGGAATCGTTGGATTCCAGCCCTTTTCGGCCCGTGCGAGCGGGGGGAGTTGAACCCCCACGAGCATACACTCACTGCCACCTGAAGACAGCGCGTCTACCATTCCGCCACGCTCGCAGACAATCGACAAATTTACACCGCTTCATCCTAAGTAACAAATCGGCGTGTCGCACCGCCGTATTCGCAAAGCGAATGCACAAAGCGGTGCGACGCGAGGAGGGAGGAGGCCCTGTGGACCTCCAGACGATGGAGCCATCCTTTGTTCAAAAAGCCGCGTTTGCGTAGCAAATGCTCAAGCCCCGCGACTTCCATCCAGCTCCTCTGGCTCAGCCCTTCGAACCGTTCTCGTAGAACTTGGCGAGTGTCTCGTCGCGGAATTCGTTGAAATAGCCGCCGTCGATCGATGCGCGGATATCGTCGAGCAGTTTTACGAAGAAGTGCTCGTTGTGAATCGTCGCCAGCGTGAAACCGTTGAATTCGCGGGCACGCAGCGCATGGTCCACGTATGCGCGCGAATAGTGCGTGCAGGTGTAGCAGTCGCAGTCCTCCTCAAGTGGGCCGAAATCGTGCTTGAACTGCGCGCGCTTGATGTTGTAGCGGCCGTGGCGCGTGAAGATCGCGCCGTTTCGGCCGCAACGGGCGGGCGCCACGCAGTCGAAGGTGTCGCCGCCGTTCTCCACGCAGGCGAAAATGTCGTCGACCGCCGCGATGCCGAGTACGTGGCGCGGACGGCTTTCCGGCATCGCGTCACAGATCCAGGCGCAGGTGTCGCCGATGATGCGCTTCTCGATCGCGCCGCCGATGCCGACGCCGTCGAAATCGAGCGAAGCGATCTGTTCGGCGGCATGCCTGCGCAGATCCTCGTAATTCGCGCCCTGCACTACGCCGTAGAGCGCCTGATACGGCTTGCCGAGACGTTCCTCGGTAAGCCGCTTGTGCTCGGCCACGCAACGTTGCGCCCAGCGGTAGGTGCGTTCCACGGAACGTTCCTGGTAGCCGCGGGTGTTCATCAGCGTGGTCAGCTCGTCGAAAGCGAACATGATGTCGGCGCCGATCTTGTGTTGGATGCCCATGGAGATTTCGGCGGAGAACCGGTGCAGCGAGCCGTTGAGCGGCGACTTGAACGTCACACCGTCCTCGTCCACGAACGCGAGCCGCTCCTTGCCTTCCGCGATCACGTCGTCCGATTTCATGCCGGTGACGTCCATGGCGAGCGTCTTCTTGAAGCCCGCGCCGAGTGACAGCACCTGGAAGCCGCCGGAATCGGTGAATGTCGGACCGTTCCAGTTCATGAATTTGGCGAGTCCGCCGGCTTCGTCGAGCACCTGTTCTCCGGGGCGTTCATACAGGTGGAACGCGTTGGACAGCAGGCATTGCGCGCCAAGATCCTTCATGGTTTCGGGCAGCACGGCCTTCATCGCGGCCTGCGTGGCCACCGGCACGAACGCCGGGGTGTGGATGTCGCCGTGGGGGGTGTGGATGATGCCGGTGCGGCCGTAGCGCGCGCCGCCGCGGCCCTTGCCATCGGCCGCATCTGGCAGGCGGGTTTTCTGCTCGAAGTAGAACGCGTCGCGGCGGCCGGGCTTGCCGGGTTCCGCGCCGCGGGGATGCTCAATAAGGTTTTCGGTCGATGCCGCGCTGGTCGTGTTGCCTGCTGCGTCGTGCGTTGCGCGGGCTGCCGCGTTGGCCGCTGAGGTCTCGTGCGCCACCGCGCCGGTCTGTGGTTCGTTCAAGCTTGTCATGCTCTCAACTGTATGCGATAGCGCCGATTGCCGCGGTGGCGCCATCGGCGGTCGACGGTGGCATCGTATGGAGCAAACTGCCAAGCGATTCGATTGCTACTTTCAACAAACATTCAGGAAACTTCCAGAGCAGGTATCTTTACTCTTAGATAGCAGTTCGAGCGGCACGATTGCTGATCATGTTGAATGCCGCGAGACGAATAAGGAGCAACAATGGCTGAAGATAATAGCGATCAGAACATCGCCCAGCCGCAGGATGGCACGCAGCAGACCGCGCCGCAGACGCCGAGCGAGAACGTCGCCGACGAAGCACAGACTTCCGTTACCGAACCGATTGCAGTGCCGAACGCGGGCGAGCAGCCCACCACCGCCCTTCCTACCGTGGACGCGGCGGATGGCACGGCAGGCAATACCGCTGACGATACGCCGGATTATGCTTCCGCTGCCGGTGAACGCACGGTGATCAACAACGCGACGCAGGATGCGCCGACCGAACAGTACCGTCCGGCGCCCGAATACGGCGCGTACGGTCCGGTGCCGACGCCGCCGGCTGGCGATGCCAGCGGCCAGACCGTCCAGCAACCGCAGTACGGCGCGCAGCAGCAGGGCCAGCCGCAGGACAACCGTCCGTCGTTCTTCGGCGCTTTCGGCAACCCGTATACGACCGGCAATCAGCGGAACAATGGCAATCCGTTTGGCGGCTCGTCCGCGCAGAACGGCGCGCAGCAGAACAATCAGCAGCAGCCGCAGTACGGCGCGAACATGCCCCCTGCGGGACCGGGCAACCGCAATCCGTTCGGCGCTCCGGGGCAGGGCTTCCCGAACCAGCCGAACCAGACGCCGGTCGTCACCAAGCAGAAGTCCGGCATGACCAGCCATGTGGTCACCGCAGTTGTGGCCGCACTGGTGTCCGGCGCGCTGTGCCTCGGCGTCGGCTTCACCGCGATCACCAACGGTTGGGTGCATGTGCCGACCTCCAGTTCGCTGTCCGACGTCAAGTCCAACACGTCCGGTTCCGGTTCCGCCAAGGCGAAGTCCGGTACGGCGGTCGATTGGACCGCGGTGGCCAAGGAAGTGTCCGATTCCGTGGTGGCCATCGACGTGGCGACCAGCGACGGCGAAGCCAAGGGCTCCGGCGTGGTGATCAGCGACAAGGGCTATATCGCCACCAATAACCACGTGATTTCCGGCGCGCAGCAGATTCAGGTGACGCTCGCCAGCGGCGCCGTCTATTCCGCGAAGGTGGTCGGCACCGACACCACCACCGATTTGGCCGTGATCAAGCTCGACAATCCGCCGAGCGATCTGAAAGTCGCGGAATTCGCCGATTCCGACAATCTCGCCGTCGGCGAGGCCGTCATGGCGATCGGCAATCCGCTCGGCTACGACGACACCGCCACCACCGGCATCGTGTCCGCGCTCAACCGCCCGGTGACCGTGACCGATGACGACAACAACGCCATCGTCACCAACGCCGTGCAGATCGACGCGGCCATCAACCCGGGCAACTCCGGCGGCCCGACCTTTAATGCGGCCGGCCAGGTGATCGGCATCAACTCGTCCATCGCCTCCACCGCAAGCTCGTCCGGCACGGCAGGTTCCATCGGCATCGGCTTCGCCATTCCGTCGAACCTCGTCAAGCGCGTGACCAACGAGATCATCGACAACGGTTCCGTGAAGCATGTGGTGCTTGGCATCACCATCAAGAGCTCCTCGGTGGAAGCGGACGGTGTGACCCGCGGCTGCGCCCAGGTGCAGGCCGTGACCGACGGTGGCCCGGCGTCCAAGGCCGGCGTGAAGGCCGGCGACTCCATCGTGGCGTTCAACGGAAAGGCAGTGAACAACAACTACTCGCTGCTCGGTTACGTGCGCGCCTCCGCCATGGGAGACAAGGTGAAGCTGACCGTTGTGCGCGGCGGCAACACCATGGATCTCGAAGTGACGCTCGACCAGGAAGAGACCAAGACGAACTCCTCCAACAAGCAGGAACAGCGTCAGCAGAACAACGGCAACGACGATAACGGCAACGGCGATAACGGCAACGGCCAGAATGGCGGCAGCCAGAACGGCCAGAATGGCGGTAACGGCAACAACGGCGACGGCGGTGGCCTGTTCGATCCGTTCGGTCTGTGGTAAAGCCGGATGCGCGGCATCGTACGGCAACGTACGGTGTGCGGCGTTCATGCCGACAGCGATACGGGTGGCTGCCACCCGATAGGCTGACGGCGAAGCCGCAACCGCAATCCGCGTAATCGCGGAAAACGCTGAACAAGCCGAAAAACGGCGGAAAACAAGGGCTGTGCGAGCAATCGCACGGCCCTTTTCGTATGCGCGGAACGCGCGCGACGAACGGAAGCACACGCAAACGGCCGCGGCAATCGCAATGCTCTGTTATGCTGGAAATATCTTTTTACGCCGTGTATCGATGGTTCGCGCAGGCGGGGCGCCGATGGGTTAACAAGGCGTCCGATACGAGCGTAAGGAGATTCTCATGCGTAGAATCATTTCCATTTGCAAAGAAGTTCCGCTGCTGCCGATCGCCATCATTGCCGCGATTCCGTTGGCATTGCTGGGTTCGTGGCGTCCGTGGGAGGCTGCGGGCGTCTCGCTGACTTTCGGACCGTTCAATCCGGGTGTCGGGCAGTGGATCGTGATCGCGCTGGTCGTGTACACGATTGTGGTGACTGTGATCGGCATGATTGACGATTTGCGGCACGGTCACGTCGGTGTGGATTTGCTTGCGGTTATTGCGATCGCGTCGACGGTGGCGGTGCAGGAATACTGGGCTGCGTGGGCCGTGGTGCTGATGATTTCCTCCGGCGAGGCGATTGAGGAATTCGCACAGTCGAAGGCGGAAGGCAACCTGACGGCGCTGGTTGATGCGGCGCCGCGGACCGCGCACGTGGTGACGTTGCCGGGCGTGGGTGCACGTGCGGCGGCTGCCGGGGCCGACGGTACTGCCGGTGATGCTGAGGGCGACATGACGGCGGACGGCTTTCGCAAGGTCGCCAGTGTGGATGTGCCTAACGCTGCGGAAACGAATAAGTCCACCACCCAAACCAAGCCTTACGACGCGGCCGGCGAGCATTTCGAAACCGTTCCGGTCGACCAGGTCAAGCTTGGCGACGTGATCCTCGTGCTGCCGGGCGAAACGGTGCCGGTCGACGGCGAACTGCTGTCGGGCGTCGCCACGTTGGATCTGAGCAATATCAACGGCGAACCGGTGCCGCGCGAAGTGTATGCGGGCGCGCGCGTGCTGTCGGGGGCGGTCAACGGATCGACCGCGCTGACGATGCGTGCCACGCAATTGGCGCAGGATTCGCAGTATCAGAAGATCCTCGAACTGGTGTCGTCGGCGCAGGAATCGCGCCCGACCGTCGTCAAAACCGCCGATGTGCTGGCGGTGCCGTTCACCATTCTTTCGCTGGCGATCGCCGGCATCGCGTGGGCCGTCGCAGGCACGCCATTGCGATTCGCGCAGGTGCTGGTTTTGGCCACGCCCTGCCCGCTGCTGATCGCCGCGCCCGTCGCGTACGTGGCCGGCACCGGTCGCCTTGCCAAGGCGGGCATTCTTATCAAAGCGCAGGATGTGCTGGAAAACTTGGGCCGCGTATCGCATATCTTCTTCGACAAAACCGGCACGCTTACCGTCAAGCAGCCGCAGGTCGTGCGCGTCGAGAAGCCGTTCGAAAACAGCTCGTCGTACGACGAGAACCACATTCTGATGATGGCCGGCGTGGTGGAAGGCTACTCGGTGCACATTCTGTCGAAGGGCATCGCGGCGGCCGGGCAGAAGGCCATGCAGAAACTGTACGCGCGCTATGAGAACGGGCAGCGGCTGTGCGCCGAACGCGATTTGCCGGGGCATGGACGCGATTACCCCGTGGTGAAGAACATCGAGGAACAGTCGGGCAAGGGTGTGTCCGGCGAGGTGAACGGGCATGCCGTGCGCGTGGGTCGTTTCGCGTACGTGACGGCCGACGAGGCCGGCTTCACGCATGTGCTGGGCGCAGGGGTGGCGGCCGGTACTGCGGCTGGTGCTGTGGCCGATAGCGCGGTTGGCGATTCGGCGGCCGGTACCGCTGCCGGCGCTTCCAAGAAGCCGGAGGTGAATTCGCTGTTCGCACCTCTCGAACCGGACGAAATGGCCGCATACGTGGCGATCGACGGCAAGCTCGCCGCGCGCATCGTGCTGCGTGACGTGCCGCGCGAAAACGCCAAGGCGTCCCTCGAAAAACTGCACCGGCTCGGCGTGAAGAAACTGTCCATGCTCACCGGCGACAAGGAGGCTTCCGCACGCATCATCGCGGGCGAGGTCGGCATCGACGACGTGCAATCCGAACTCTTCCCCGAAGGCAAGGTCGCGGCCGTCAAGAACGCCACGGAAGACGCGCACCAAAACCAGCCGGCGTGGGACAAGGTCGTACAGCGCGTGGTCGGCGAATCCATGACCCGACAGGTGACGATGATGGTCGGCGACGGCGTGAACGATGCCCCTGTACTGGCGGTTGCGGACATCGGTATGGCCATGACCGACGGCACGTCCACCGCCGCGTCCGAATCGGCGCAGGTGGTCATTATGAACGACGACATCGCCTCCGTGCCGCGCGCCATCGCCATCGCCCGCCGCACGAAGAAAGTGATGCTGCAGGCGCTGCTGGTCGGCCTTGGATTGGCGATTATCGGCATGGTCGCGGCCGCGTTCAACCTCATTCCGGTGGTCGTCGGCGCGTTCATGCAGGAGGCGATCGACGTGGTCAGCATCCTGTGGGCGCTCACCGCCCTGCTCGACCGCGAGTAGCGCCGGTTGCGGCGACGAGCCGTGCGGAGGCTGAACCGCGTTGCGCCGTGCTACATCGAGCTGGGCGAGATTTCGCCAGCGATGTTCCGGCGCATCCACGTGCCGAAATCGGCCGCGTCCACGCCCTGCGACAGCAGGAACATGATCTTCGCGTATGCGGCTTCCAGCGTCATGTCGCCCGATCCGATCGCACCGGCGCGGGCGATCGCGTCGCCCGTCTCGTAATGGCCGAGCAGCACTTCCGCCTGCTGGCATTGCGATGCGATGACGACAGGCACGCCGTCATGCAGCACGTCGGCGATCACGTCGGTCAGTCCTGGCTCGTCGCTCGGCACATTGCCAACGCCGTACGCGCGCAACAGCACCGCTTCCGGACGAGGGTCGAGCATCGCGGCCAATCGCGCGGCGGAAATGCCGGGAGCCATGTCGATCACGGCCACATCGTGACGGGAGTAGGGCAGCGGTGACGCCCAACCGCAACTGGAGCCGGCCGAATCGCCCGCATACCAATGCCATGGCGTGCCGGTACGTGCCAGCGGGCCGGTGGACGGCGCCGAAAACCCTTCGAACGCCCAGCTTGACGATTTGCTCACACGGTTGCCGGCGAACAGATGATGGCCGAAGAACAGGCCGACGCCATGAAAACGTCCGCTCATCGCGGCGTTCAGCGCACCCGTGACGTTCGCGGTGGCGTCCGATTCGATTTTGCCGAGCGGATGCTGCGACCCCGTGAAAATCACAGGCTTGCCGAAACCGGTCAGCGCGTAAGACAGCGCGGCGCTCGAATAGCTCATCGTATCGGTGCCGTGCAACACCACGAACGCGTCGGCGTCATCGCGGTGCGCGCGCAGGTCGTCCGCCATCGTCTGCCAATTGTCGGGCGTCGCGTTCGACGAATCGATCAGCGGGTCCAGCTCGGTGAACGAGAACAAGCTCGGGTCCAGATGCGCGTCCTCAATCAGCCGGCGCAGCCAGCCGCGCATATCGGCGCCCGGAACCAGACCGTTCGGTGACTCGACCATACCGATGGTGCCGCCGGTATACGTGATGTGAATGCGCATATGCCCACCCTCTTACGATAAGGATCTTCTTTAGTGAGGGACCGATTGTGATCTTCTGCGATTGTACGTTCTCCTGCGCCGGCACATGGGCCGGGCTGCGCGTTGCGAGGCAAGTAAGGGAATCGCAAGAAAGTGCCGTATGCCCCCTGTTGGAAATGCAGGGAATATATTAGGCTGGAACATATGAGCGAAACCAACGAA
>UMEP01047163.1_pt1 | contig 12536 bp, 11 predicted proteins | sample 1964771 | NCBI WGS metagenome assembly UMEP01 (sample SAMEA4836022, study PRJEB28245) | human gut metagenome | biome: gut microbiome; material: fecal sample | place: Denmark | collected 2008 | reverse complement strand
TTTCAAAGACCGATTAGCCAACTTTTATTGGACAGTAGTGAAAAAAGATATAGAATAATTTTATATGGTAAACAATGAATCAAAATCGGTGTATGCAATTGAAATATTTGATTTGGCCGAAAAAAGAGAAAACAAAGTTTTTTATAATTCTAGTGCAGAACATGCATCGATAGTACATCAGGCGTTGGCTAAATATGCTACTAATTATATTAATATTTTTAGTAGTAGTATGTGTTCTTGTGTGTCCAATAATTCTAAGTATTGTTCCTTAATAAGAACATTCCTTGATGCCGATAAAAAGCGTTCGATAAAGATTGTTTTAACTGATTATACTGATGACTTTTTACATACAGAAATAGCTAAAATTTTTGCAGAATATCCATTGCAAGTTTCAATAAAAAGATTTAATGGGCATTTATTATATAAAGGAAAGCCTGCACATTTCACTGTTTCTGACGATCGTGCATTTAGACTTGAAACGGATATTAATGAACGTATGGCATTTGGAAATTTTAATTCTCCTGAGCAGTCAATGGAGTTAAAAAATATTTTTGATAAGATTTTTAATTCTCCATTAGCAAAATGTGTGGTTTTAAATTAAGATAATTTTGACGCCTTTTATGCTAGATAATGTGAACTTAGTAGATTTTAATGATTTGTTTGTTATTGCTGTAGGTTTGTCGATGGCATATGTTGTTTTTGAAAACAAAAGACAGGCTTCTTTTTTTCATATTTTGTCAAAAATTACAGACACATTAAAGAATTGGGCTTTAGAGAAGAAAACAAAACCACAGCAGAAAGAAGAGGCTATAATAGCAAAAATAGACTATTATTTAAAACTAGGGCTTTTGAAAGAAGAAACAGCAGGAGCGTTGAAGTTAGTCAGTCAAAAAGCTAAAGATGTGGTAAATGATGTACATGATTTGGAATTGTGGAGTGAAAAGAAATTAAAATTTCATACAAAGACAGATTTTCTTTCAATAATATCATATGATTGTTTTTTGTTCGGTATATTTGTTCTTTTTGTTGGGGTGTTTCAAAATAAATGTAACTTCTGTGCAAATGGATTATTAGAAATAATGCTTTTGCTAATATACGTTTTATTGTTACATTGCCTTTGGTTTGAGCGATTAGAGAAGAATACTAGATGGAAGAAAATTTTGGGACCAGGTTTAATCTTGCATAGCCTAATTTTTACTATGGGATTAGTTTATGGTATTTTTTATAATACTTCTATACTTATTCCTGTAAATAATGGTATTTTACCTATTTGTTGTGCAATTACATGTTTTATAAGTTTTATTGCTTATTTAATAATGAATGTTTTGTCAAATATTATATTGACAGCAATCATTTTAATAAAAATTCTTTCTTTAAAAATATCAACAAATGCAGAAATTCATAGAAAGGATATGGAAAGATATCAAGATGAATTAGATAGTATTGATAATAAACTTAAAAATGAAAGTCTATTATCAAGTATAATTGTTAATCAGAACGATGCTTGTACAACAGAAAACCATTAATCTATAGTCTGAAATAGTGCTCAAGCATTCTTAATTCCTTTTGTTTCAACTTCCGAAACAGCTGTTTCCGAAATGGCTGTTTCGCTATTGCAACTATAGTTTATCTTTTCTGTAATGCAGTTATTCGGTATTTATAATACTATGAAATTCCACAAATGACGTATCGCCTTGTAAGCAGACAAGCTGCTGAAATATTTATAATATGTATTAGCTGAAAATCGAAAATTCTTAGTATGAACGTCAGTTTTTTTATAAACATTTCCATGCTTTCTTATCCTTTACAACCAACAATTCTCTCTAACCTTTCGTAACCTGCAGGAATCTGCAAACGCGAAATTGGTTGTTGTATCTTTGCAATGTCGAAAGGAACAAGGCGACACGGACATTAAAGCCACAGCCGGCAGGCGGATATGAACGTAGCGGCTGTTCTGGAAGGCATGAGATAATAACAAATAATGTATAACAACCAAAAAGAAAGGAAAGAAACATGATTAGGTATAAACTTTATCAGAACCGCAATTCAAACAGTAACACAAACGGTAAATGGTATGCACGCGCGGTGTGCGAGGAAACTTACGACACTGAGAAGCTGGCGTCTCATATGTCATCACACAGTTCGCCGTTCTCGGCCGGTGTTATCCACGGAGTGCTGAAAGACATGATAGCATGTATCAAGGAACTCGTGATGGACGGCAAGAACGTTAAGCTGGACGACTTGGCCATATTCTCGGCAGGTCTGAGAACATTGCCGGCCAACAGTCCCGAAGAGTTCACCGCCTCAGCCAACATCGACAGCGTACGCCTGAGAGCACGCTCAACAGGAGTGTTCCGCTCATCAGTGCTGACACGCGAGGCAAAGACCAAGCAGTTCTCACAATATACGGTAGGCGAGGGCAGCGAAGTAGAGATGCCATAATGCAGTAGAGTGAAGCTGCCATAAACATTAAGAAGCTTACTTTCATTGTGTTAACCCAAATCTGGAGTTATGATTCTGCCTGTATTTTTGCCTTGTGTAGAGCTGATTTTCGTTTGATTTTTCGCAGACACTTTTATAATTCATAATTAACAATTCATAATTAACAATTAGCTGGCGCTGAACTTCGTTTGTGCTTAGCACCTTGCGCCAAAAGAAACAAAAAGACGGATGGAGGCAGAAATACATAAAATGGACAAAACTATATGCGGTCTGATGATGATTTGGGTTTTATAACGTTGACGGGCATTGGTCATGCAGATTTAAGCAGGCCGATGTCTGTCAACTTTGTTAATAAAACGGAAGCATGTTGTGAAGTATATCTTATGACAGTCAGACATTTATCTCCTGCCTTGGCAGCCCCGGGCAGTTTGTGCACCTGAATTTTTTATCGGTGCATTGATGTTGTTTACATCTATTTTTTATAAATTTGCCAATTGAAACACAGACAATTTTTATGATAAAGTTTAAGGATATAACAGAAGACGACAAGGAACTGATACAGAGTTTTACGCTTTGGGGCGAAAGACAAAACTGCGACCTGTCGTTCTCGAACCTGATAAGCTGGCGCTTTCTTTACAACACACAGTTTGCGATAGTGGACGACTATCTGGTGTTCCGCTTCTACATGGGACATCATCTGGCCTACATGATGCCTGTGCCGCGGCCGAAGCGGCAAGAAGACGGTACGTTTAAGGTGGAGCCGTGTGACGAATGTTCGGTTAGCGTGATACGTGCCATACGCGACGACTCGATAGCCATGGGGCATCCGTTTCTGATGCTTGGCGTATGCAACTATATGCGCGACATCATTGAGGAGCATTTCCCCGACACGTTCGACATAAAGCCCGACCGCGACTTCAGCGACTATATCTACACACGCGACAAGCTGATAAACCTTTCGGGAAAGAAACTGCAGAGCAAGCGCAACCACATAAACAAGTTTAAGAACCTTTATCCTGACTACAGATACCGCGAGCTTACGCCAGAACTTATTCCGCAATGCCTCGAACTGGAACGGCAGTGGCGCCGCACATCGAAAGATGACAACGGAGATGTGCCCGATGAAGATTTGTCAGAGGAACTGCGCTCAATGACGCGTGCGTTTAACAGATGGGATAGGCTGGGACTTGTTGGCGGAACAATATTTGTAGGCGACAAGCTTGTGGCCTTCACCTTCGGCTGCCCGATAAACCAGTGTACGTTTGACGTGTGTGTTGAGAAGGCCGACGTAAACTATGAAGGAGCATTCACGATAATAAACCAGGAGTTTGTGAAGCATCTGCCCGAGCAGTATTATTACATCAACCGTGAGGAAGATATGGGCGACGAAGGACTGCGACGCGCCAAGCTGTCGTATAAGCCCGACATACTGCTTGAGAAGAACGTGATAATGGAGAAACATCCGCTGGCGGCATTTGAAGACCAGGACCGCATAAAGGAAGAAACGCGCGAGATATGGAAACAGGTGTTCAACGATCCAGACAAGTTTATCGACCTTTATTTCTCGCGTGTCTACCGCAGCGAGTATAACGTGTGCTGCCAGATAGACGGAAAGGTGGTGGCTGCGCTGCAGACATTGCCTTACACCATGCTTTATGACGGACGCGAGGTGAAGACTGTATATGTAAGCGGAGTGAGCACGCGGCCGGAATATCGCCGTCAGGACATAGGCAACAACCTTATGCGGCAGGCACATTTCCGTGTATATTACAGGGAAATAGTGTTTGCTTCTCTTATTCCTGCCGAAGAATGGTTATATGAATGGTATGAGAAATGCGGATATGCCCGCGTGATGACATGCACACCTCCGCCGGCAGACGCCATGGTTACTCCGTTTGAAGAGTTCGACCGCATTCAGCGCGCAAAGCGTTGTGTGCTTCTGCATGATGAAGATGGCTATGAGGTTATACGCGAAGACATACGCCTGGCAGGTGATGAATATCGTCCGCAGGCCAAAAACATTCAGGCCATGTTGCGCGTGATAAACGCCAAGAAGGCTCTGGAACTGTATGCCGAACTGAATCCTGACAAAGATATGGTGCTGAGGGTTGAAGGCGATGGCGACATTCCGATGAATAATGCCTACTATGTAATAAAGAACGGGAAGGTGCGTCAGACGGATGAGCCTTACGCAGATGCCTTGAAGCTGACAATAAACGGCCTGGCAGAATTTCTGTTTGATGGCGTAGGTGCGGAAATGAACCTGATGTTGAATTAAGTTAAACCCAAATCAGTCATTAGACCGCATATAGCTTTATCTATTTCGTGCATTCATGCTTTCAGTCCATATTTTTGTTTCTATTGGCGTCTTTTTGTTCGCTTTTTCTTGACATAGCCCGCTATGCCTGTGAAAAATCTAACGAAAATCCGCTCAATATAAAGCAAAAATTCCGGCCGAATACTAATGCCAGATTTGGGTTAAAAGTGAAAAGATAAAAGTGAAAAATCCATTAGCTATCTTGCTTTAATACAATGGCTAATGGATTCTTCACTTTTCACTTTTATCTTTTCACTTCTTAGAGTTTCGTCTTCAGCTCGTAAAGTTTTGTAGAGTTGCTGCCTTTGATGAGTATGCAGAAACCTTCTGGCTTGTTCTCGTCAATGGCTTGCTTAACCTCATCAACGTTGTTAAACTTGCGGAATGTACAGTCTGTAGATTTAAACTCATCGCCAACGAGCCACACCTGCTCGATATCTAAGGCTTTCAGCATGTCTGCAACCTTTTGATGTTCCTCGTCGCTCACTTCGCCAAGTTCCTTCATTGCGCCTATTATGGCCATCTTATGGTCGGCCTTAATCTCTTTGAAGTTCTTCAGTGCGGCCTCCATGCTTGTCGGGTTGGCGTTGTATGCGTCGATAATCAGTTTGTTGCTTGCCGTAACCTCCAGTTCCGAGCGGTTGTTGGTAGGCACGTAGTTGGCAAGCGCATGGCATATCTGCTCTTCAGTAACATCAAAATAAAGACCTATACATGCCGCAGCGAGCATGTTGTATATGTTGTAGCTGCCAATCATGTGTGTCCTTACTTCGTTCCACTGGGCTTTGCCGTGGCGCCATCTGAAGTTGAGGAACGGGTCGCATGACAGAAACTCTCCGCATACGCTAAGTTCTTCGCTGTCCGTGGTGCCGTATTTTATAAGGCTCAGTCCGCTTGAAATCTTCAGCAGATGTTCGTTGTCGTTGTGTATAAACACTTTGCCGTTGTGCTCGCGCAGATAGTCGTAGAGTTCACCCTTGGTGCGTATCACACCTTCAAACGAGCCGAAACCTTTAAGGTGAGCCTTGCCCACGTTGGTTATTATGCCGTAGTCAGGCTCGACGATGTTGACCAAAGTCTTGATTTCGCCCGGATGGTTGGCTCCCATCTCTATCACGGCAATATCGTTTTCGGCCGTGAGGCGCAGCAGCGTCTTAGGCACGCCGATGTGGTTGTTGAAGTTGCCCTGAGTGTAGAGCACGTTATATTTTTCGGCCAATACGGTTGCCACGAGTTCCTTTGTCGTGGTCTTGCCGTTGGTGCCGGTTATTCCAATGATTTTAGTTCCAAGTTTGCGGCGGTGGTAGTTGGCCAGCTGCTGCAGCGTGGTCAGACAGTCTTCGGTAAGAATATACCTGCTGTCGCCTTCAACGGCAAACTCTTTTTCGTCGATAACTGCATACGAACAGCCCTGTTCAAGAGCCTTGGCTGCAAAGGCGTTGCCGTTGAACGATTCGCCTTTCAGCGCAAAGAAAATAGAACCTTTGGGGCAGTCGCGGCTGTCGGTGGTAACCTGCGGATGCTCGGTGAAGATTCTGTATAATTCTGATATGTCCATGTGTGATAGTTTTATTGGGTGCAAAAGTACATCAAAAAATCGTACCATGACAATTTTGCGGCCAAATAATAATCTGTTCTGCACATATTTTCTTACCTTTGTGATTCTGTTGATACAGAAAAAATTATTGATGAAACAAAAGATATATTGTTATAAATGCTAATCTGAAACTTTTTGAATAAAATGAAATACGTAAACGAAACGGTGCGCCGCCAGGACCGCCTACTCAACGAGGAGCGTGCCTTGCAGCTTATTAGAGACAGCGAATATGGAGTGTTGTCGATGGTTGATGCTGACGGTGGAGCCTATGGCCTGCCGCTGAATTATGTTTGGGACGGCGAACACAGTCTGTATATACATTGCGCTCCTGAAGGAAAGAAACTCAGGGCCTTGGCGCACAATCAGGATGCGTCGTTCTGCATAGTTGGCCATACAAATCTGTTGCCGTCTCGCTTCACTACCGAATATGAAAGCGTGGTTATGAAGTGTAATGCCGTAATTGTGCTTGATGATGAAGAAAAGAGGCACGCACTGCAACTGCTGATAGACAAGTTGGCGCCTGAATATAAAGAAGCCGGAATTAAGGCCGCTGAAAAATCGTTTCATCGTGTAGGCATAATACGTCTTGACATAATTGAGTTCAGCGGCAAGTGTAAGGCTGTTCCGTCGGCTCATTGAGGTTTAAGCCCAAATCAGGAGGCTTGGATATAAATATATTTTCCGACTTGTTTTTATTCTTTATAAAAAACGTCAAAAATATAAAGAGTCTCGATATTTATGAGTATTTTTGCCATCTGTTGAGATTAATTTTATTCTTTAATTTATATTGTGAAAAGCTTTATTCCATATATATTGAACGTTAACGGGCAACTGATTGATTTGTCAGAGCCTTGTGTTATGGGCATTCTCAATGCCACTCCCGATTCTTTTTATGCCGGCAGCCGCAAGCAGACTGAGGCTGAGATTGCTGCAAGGGCCGACCAGATAATGGCCGAAGGCGGCAAGATTATCGACGTAGGGGCTTTCTCTACGCGCCCCGGTGCGGCTCATGTTACTGAGGAAGAAGAAATGGAACGCATGCGCATGGCATTGAAAGCCGTAAGGAGCGTGCAGCCCGATGCCCCCGTTTCTGTCGACACGTTCAGACCCGAAGTGGCCCGCATGGCTGTTGAAGAGTTTGGGGCTGGCATAATAAATGATGTATCTGAAGGCAACGTCAACGGTGCTTTCGGCGGCAGCGAGGCTTATACGGCAGGCGATGAGGTCGGCGAAGGCGGATGTGATTGTCCCGAGATGTTCAGGATGGTGGCCCGTCTTGGCGTGCCTTACATACTCATGTCGGTCAAGCCCGACATAATGAGCATGATGAAGGCCTTTGCTCATGAAGTGCAGACGCTCCATTCTCTTGGTGTTAAGGACGTGATTCTCGACCCTGGCTTCGGCTTTGGCAAGACGCTTGAGCAGAACTATGAACTGCTTGCCTCTTTGGGAAAGTTGCGCGAGTTTAATCTTCCGCTGCTTGTCGGCGTGTCGCGCAAGTCGATGATTGCGCGCCTGCTCGGCACTGATGCTGATCATTCGCTCAACGGCACAACGGTTGTAAATACCATTGCCATGATTAATTCGGGTGCGTCAATTCTGAGAGTACACGACGTAAAGCCGTGTGTTGAGGCTGTTACTATTGTAAAAGAAGTATTTAAGTATGTTTGAATTTGGCATAAAAGATTTTGTCGATATATTTTGCGTGGCCCTGATGCTGTATTACATTTACAGACTGATGAAGGAGTCGCGCTCGCTCAACGTGTTTATCGGCATCATGGTGTTCATCGTTGTCTGGCTGTTCGTGAGTCAGATTCTTGAGATGCGCCTTCTCGGAAGCATTATGGACAAGCTGGTAAGCGTGGGTGTCATTGCCATAATAATATTGTTTCAGGAAGAAATACGCAAGTTCTTGTATAATCTTGGTGCACACCGCCGCGTGAACGGAATAATAAGGCTCTTTGTTTCGGGCGATAATAAGGACAAGGTTGACATGGAGTCGATAATGCCTGTCGTGATGGCTTGCATGAACATGGGCAAGGCGCGCATCGGAGCGCTCATTGTCATCGAGCGCATATCGTCGCTCGACGATATCGTTGAAACCGGCGACATCATCGACGCAAACATAAACCAGCGACTTATAGAGAACATCTTCTTCAAGAATTCGCCTCTGCACGACGGTGCGATGGTCATATCAAAGAAGCGTATCAGGGCTGCGGGATGTATCCTTCCCGTGAGCCACAGCATAGATATCCCGAAGGAACTCGGACTGCGCCACCGTGCTGCAATGGGCATATCGCAGGACAGCGATGCCATAGCCATTGTTGTGTCAGAAGAAACCGGGCGCATTTCGGTGGCCATAAAGGGACAGTTCCACCTGCGCTTGTCGGCCGAACAGCTTGAGAGCATACTTACACGTGAACTTGACTTCTGATGCATGACGTCATGGCTTGTGCCTTTCCGGTATCCATGCCATGACGTCATGATTCATTTAACTCCAGCCGTAATCAGTATTCAGCAGGCTGTAGTTTTATGTTGATTGTATTTCCGCTTTTGTTTTCTTGGTCATAGCGGACTGTTAATGGAAAGACAAACAATACTACAATAGAAAACAAGAAGACGGCAGAATACACCGATATGCTTATATAACATTTAGAACATATCTTGCCTGCTGATTTTGCTTTGTTTTATTTTATTCCTTTTATCTTGTTGATGCCGACAGTTTCCTTCGGGTTTCACATTGAAACTGATTTCATTCCCATATATTCTTCATGTCCTTTTTGATTTCTTTCTGACGACAAATTGCTTTTGTTTTCAATAATACGTATTACAAAAAGTATAAAATATTGTTTATTTAGTTAATAAAAGTAATTTATATCTTGAAAATAATTAAAAAATGAAATTGTAACGCTTTTTTAATGCCTCGTATTTTTGTTTCTGAAAATAAAGAACTATATTTGTGAAGTCTCAATTTATAGTTTGTTATCATGATAGATTTTAAAAATTTCTCAGCTATTCAGACTTGTCTCGACGAGTATATGTCGCTTGCAGGCAAGAACGAAATTAACGACATGGAAGCCAACCGTGAGTTGGCCCGTGCCGGTTTGTTAGACGATTCTCTTCCAAATCCGGGCAAGCCATTAAGAATGCTGCTCGCCGGTTTGAGAGATGCTAATCTTTTGCCTCAGAATATTAGGCAGATATACGGGACATGGGTTATCCGGCTGTCTACGACGATAGCCAAATGTCCGCTTGTCAACCAGTTTCAGTATTGCTGAAAGTCAGCAGCTGCAGGCTTGCCGGAAAAGATTAAATAACTGATTTTCAATGCACCTCGTGGCATGTAAAAAGGCTGTGGAGTGCATTGAATTTATATGTGCCTTATGGCTGTTTCGGTTTAACGGTTGTTCACTTTACACGCTTATTGGCGTTAAATAATGCTAATGACATTCAACTTTAGCGCAACTTATCCGTCTTATACGTAAATTTGCAACAAATTATAACCTAAAAATAAACGAAAATTTATGATGAAGAAGAATTTATTGATTGTATCATTGGTTGCAGGATGCTTCATGGTGAGCAGCTGCGTAAGTAAAAAGGACTTGGAAAACTGCCAGCTTGAGAACAAGGAACTGACAAATAAATATCAGGAAACACAAGGCAAACTCTCTGACGCTAACTCTGAACTTGCAGCAAGCAAGGTGCGCGTTACAAGTCTTGAGGAGCAGCTCGCTCAGACTAAGAGCGCATACGAGGCACTGCAGAGCTCGCTCGACAAGAGTCTTACTGCAAGCAACCAGACAACTGTGAACATCTCTAAGCTGGTTGACCAGATCAACGAGTCAAACCAGTACATCCGTCACCTCGTTGAGGTTAAGAGCAAGAGCGACTCTCTGAACCTTATCCTCACAAATAACCTTACACGCTCGCTCAGCAAGGAAGAGCTGAAAGAGGTTGACGTTCAGGTGCTCAAGGGTGTTGTTTACATCTCTCTTGCCGACAACATGCTCTACAAGAGCGGAAGCTACGAAATCAACGACCGTGCAGCCGAGACTCTGAGCAAGATTGCAAAGATCATCAAGGACTATAAGGACTACGATGTGCTCATCGAGGGTAACACCGACAACGTGCCTGTAAACACATCTTCAGCTGCCATGAAGAACATTCGCAACAACTGGGATTTGTCTTGTCTCCGTGCATCAAGCGTTGTTCAGGCTCTTATCAATCAGTATGGCGTAGAACCGAAGCGTCTAACTGCTGGTGGACGTGGCGAGTTCAACCCTGTTACATCTAACGATACTGAGGTTGGCAAGCAGCGCAACCGCCGCACTCAGATTATCATCACTCCGAAACTCGACCAGTTCATGGACCTTATCGACAAGGCTCCCGAGAGTGCTGAATAATCAGAACATTAGAACTTAGATCATATAATCATAAGGTCGGACATACGGCAGGCGCCGTTTGTCCGGCCTTTTTCTTTTTTATATCCTTTTCATAAATGCCCTAGGCTTTCTGCCTTTTGTCTTTTTCCTATAGTATTTGTTTTTGCTTTTGGGGGATTGCTGTGCAGTATGCCTACGTGTCTCTGCATCATCTCAATATGTTTTCATGTTATTTTTGTGCTCTTGCTGCCGTTTTCGTGTTAAGTTTCTCATTTCTTTCCTTGCCGTTTATTGCTTGCGTTGGAGTATGTGGTGCGGATGTTGCTCAAAACTCATTGGTTTTCATTCAAAAAAGCGGCCGTTTTTGCTTCAAAAGTGGCCCGTTTTCGGGGTGAAAACAATAGGTTAATGATTTAAAACTTATTCATGCAGTTTTACTTTCACTATTTGTGCTTTTGACGTTTAGTTTTGCCTGGTTGAAATAAAACAAGAGCAGTTTCCTTACACTTTTTCGTGCTTTTCTTTTTGATGCTTTGTCTTGTCCTTGTCGTTGTGCTTTTCGGACTTCTGTTCAGATGTCCGTTATTGTTCTTCCGGCCTGCGCACGCGTAGACAAAAGATACTGTCAACGCTGCGCAGGCCGGAAGCCTTTTTCTTCAGTATTATCTGTTCATCACCTTCCAGGTCTTTCCGTCCTGTACGATAATCATTATTCCTTTATAGTCTTTTGGCGAAGCTATTCTCTGTCCGTCAGCGGTGTATGCCTTGTATGGCTTCTGCATGTCCGGCGTGCAGTCAGCCGTTGTGCCGTCTATTCCCGTTGTCGTCCTTTTGCCTGTTATCGTCATTCTTTTTATTTCCCATGTTCCGGCCTCCGAGTCGTTGCTCTTGTAGTGGAACACTATGCTGATTTTCTTTCCGGCATAGCTGTTTAGCGATATCTCGCCCGAGTCGATAAACGTCCAGTTGTTGCCTGCCGGCCATGTTATTCCGTCAAGTGCGGTTGTAGTTCCGTCGCATATTACTTCTACGCTGAATGTGCTTTCGGGCGACTTGCAGAAGTTTATTGCATGGTTAAATGTCAGTGTTGCCTCGCTGAATCCTGTAAGGTCTATTTCTGGAGAAGTCAGCGTTGCTTCTGCCGCGTATGCCCTGTTGTTGGCATATCCTGTGCCTTTCCATCCATATTTCGTGTCTCTTATCCACACCTCAAATCTGCTGTATGGCTCGCTTATGTTCTTTGCCGTGAAGCTGCCGGTTTCTGATGTGAATGTTGCCTGATATATTGTTTCTTCCGTAGGAACGTCCGGATTATCTGTATAGTCAGATGTCGTTACGGTGTTTTCCGGGTCGAAGGCATAGTCTATGCTGTCGCCCCATATATATTCCATGAGGTTGGGGAAGTCCACAAACGGATTGCGGTTGCCCTGAATCTTGTACACTTCGTTGTTGCGCTCCACTTCAGTCTGGTCAACGCCGTCGGTCTTGGCCCACTCTATATATAAGGTGTATGCCCATTCGCGCAGGGTGGGGTAGTCTCCTTGCTGAAGTATCTGCAGGGCCTGCGTGCCCGACCATGTAAAGTCCTGATATGCCGTAGCCATATACATATATCCTCGCGCAAAGTCGCCTTTCCATTTGTCTGCCGGCTCCCACAGCTTATATCCGTTGCTGCCCGTGCCCACCTTGGTGCATCCGTTGTCGGTGCTGGCGTTGTTAACCTTTCCCATCGGGTAGTTCGATTTTGCCGAGTTTATCTTCTGTTCCGACGGCATCAGGTTATACAGGTCTTTGTATG
>UMEP01032308.1_pt1 | contig 12566 bp, 9 predicted proteins | sample 1964771 | NCBI WGS metagenome assembly UMEP01 (sample SAMEA4836022, study PRJEB28245) | human gut metagenome | biome: gut microbiome; material: fecal sample | place: Denmark | collected 2008 | reverse complement strand
GTCCGCTAATGGGGTCGGCCAAGTAAAAGACAGCATTGTCCGAACGGAACAGCTCGGTACCGGGAGCCTCGTCAGCTGCCTCGAGGTCGAAGCTGACGGTATAGCCGTAGCCTATCTCCTCATGGGCCAGGCTGGAACCCGGACGTACTTCGGCCACTTCATAAACCAAGCCGTCGGTGCGGCCGATGCGCCCCAGCTGATTGACGCCGGGAGCTTCGCTCAAGCCCTGACGCAGGCGGTCGAAGTCGGCGTATGGCAGGTCGATCTGCGCATCCCAAGTCTTAGTAGCCAGCGTCTGCAAGGCGGGGAAGAGGCGATGATGAATATCCTTGACGGAGATACCGTTGCCCACGTGGTCGTTCCATACGGCAAACATGCCGCCCAAGATAGCAGGATCTTTCTCCTCGAAGACAGCTTTAGCCACATGGGTAGGCGTCCACTTCTCATAGAGGTATTGAGTGTTCAGGTAGTCGTAGTAATAACCGGCAGCAGGCACGATGTAAACCAGCCCGTCGGGGATGCTGATGAGCTTATAACCCTGACGCACCATCTCCTTGGGATCGGCATATCCGTTGTACCAGGCACTCATGATAACGTTCTCCGACTTGACGGGCGTTTCGCCGGCAGCATGAGTCAGAGCGCCCCATACGCAGGCCTGCTTGCCGTAACTTTCCACCAGACGGATGTAATGGTCGGTGAAGGCACGGAACTTCTCTACTACGTCTTTCTTCTTATTGGAGTACTCATCGGTACCGATGTGGACACGCGGGCCGCGGAATACAGGTTTGTCACCCTCCAGATATTCCTTGAAGAGGCCGTCCATGAACTTGTAAGTCTCGGGATTGAACAGGTCGAGATGGTCCATACCATACTCCTGGCTACCTATCTCAGGCTTGTAATGGGTGAAAGCCAACGTATGGGCAGGCGCATCGATTTCGGGGATAATCTCTACGAAACGTGAAGCAGCCTCTTCCTGGAAGTCGATAAACTCGCGTTTGGTGTAGTAACCGTCGCGAGCGGTAAGGCCGGGATAGGTATCGCACTCCAGACGGAAAGCGGCGTAGGTGCGTCCCCAGTCGTGGCCGAAGAACTGCTTGAAGCCGTTGTCGTTGAGGTGTACCTGCAAGGTGTTCATCTTATAATAGGCCATCATCTTCACCAGGTCGCGCATATAGGGCATGGGAATGAACTTGCGCCCACAATCCATCATGAAGCCGCGCATGGCATAGTCGGGCCAGTCGCGCAACTGGCCTTTCGGCAACTGGTGATTTTCTGTCTGTTCACTCATCTGGAGCAGAGTTCGCGTAGCCCAGTAGGCACCAACAGCCTCAGGGGCAGAGACGGTGACATAGCGATCCGTACGGATAGCATAACCTTCTCGACCCAACTTCTTGTCTTTCTTCAGCGTAAAGTAAATGTCACCAGCAGAAGGCTTGCCCTGAATTACTTCAGGAGTGACACCGAACATCTGCCCATAGTCGGCGGCAAATGCTTCGGCTACTGAACGTAAAGCATCCTGCGTATAAACGACACGCATATCAGCCGAAGGAATAAAAGCCCCTTCACTCCCCTTCCACTCTTTCAGTTCGGGGACAACAAAAGGTTTCTCATTCTGGGCATACAAACCCATCTGCACAAATAATGAAAATACAACAAGGCACAAAGCCTTCGAAACAAAACGGATTTTAATCATATAGAAATTGGTTAAAGTTAACAATACCAGCGGTCAAAGATAACCATTTTTCGCCAAACAAGCATCATCTTTATAAAAAGAAATACGGCCGACATCTATTCTCCTCGAAAAAGGAAGAAAGATATCGGCCGTAACCATTCTTTACAAAGGCTATCGACAAAGCGACATTACTCACGACGGCCCATAAAAATCATAATGTAGTAAATAAGCGTAGCCAACGAACCCAAGGCGGCCACTACATAGGTGTAGGCGGCAGAGCGGAGGGCGTCTTCGGCCTTAGCGTGATTGTAGGAGTTGGTGATGCCGCTCGCACTGAGCCATACCAACGCCCTGCGGCTGGCATTGATTTCCACCGGCAGAGTGATGAAGCTGAACAACGTGGTCATCGCAAAGAGGATGATACCTGCCAGCAGGAAGTTCGAATTGACGTCCAGCAACAAGATACCGGCCAACAGTACCCACGTCATGATGTTTGAAGCAAACGAAACGACCGGCACCAGCTTGCTGCGCAGGGTGAGCGGCGCATAGGCACGGGCATGTTGCAAGGCGTGTCCGCACTCATGGGCAGCTACGGCAGCGGCCATAATGCTATTGCTGGAGTAGACGCTCTCGCTCAGGTTGACGGTCTTGTTGGCAGGGTTGTAGTGGTCGGTCAGATGACCGGGCGTACAAGTGACCTGCACATCATAGATACCGTTGTCGTTAAGCATCTTACGAGCCACGTCGGCGCCTGTCATACCGTTACCTGTAGGTATTTGCGAGTATTTCTTGAACTTGTTTTGCAGATTCATCTGCACCAACCAGCTCACAACGGCTACGCCGATAAATATAATCCATTGCATTCCTATTACCATAATCTATTATTCTCTATTATTTTAATCATTTGACAATATGCGTTTTTCTACCAAGTGCAAATAGTTTGCCAAAGATAAGCGATGACAGGCAAGTAGCCTCAGGAATTAACACAGATTATAAATTTTCCATTGTTTTACGTCCCAATCAATCAAGTTGCAATTCTACAACCTTATCCACTTCTGTAGGGATTTCGTCAAGCTGAAGAACGATGCCACCATCCACGCGCTTGAATTTCAAGGCCTGACGGCTTGCAAAATCCATCGCACGTTTCACCTTCTGGCCTTCCAAAGGCAAGAAGAGTGCCTTGTCCTGCAAATCAAGGATGTGGACAAACAAACGATCACCCTTCTGCGTAGTCACACCCCAAGGATGAGGAGCCACGCAACCGCCACGTGTACCATAGATGGTTTCGCCATAGGTCTTCATCCACTCGCCCATCTCCTTCAAGCGCTCTACGGCTACCTGAGGCAGGCATCCATCAGGCTGAGGGCCGATGTTCATCAGCAGGTTGGCATCCTTGCCGGCGGCCTTCACCAGATAATGAATCAAGGTTTTGGTCGACTTATAATTCTGGTCGGTAATCTTATAGCCCCACATGCCATTCATCGTTTCGCACGTTTCCAACGGCAGGCTGCTGATGTCCTGACCTGAAAGGCCGGCCTTGTTTTCACCCGGCAGGTCGCGTTCGAAAATCTGGATATCCTCGCCCTCAAAAGGTGTCTGATGATGATTGTTGCCTACAAGGCAAGCGGGTTGAAGCTTGTGTATCAGCTCATACTGACCAGGCAATTGCCAGTCGAAATCGGAATTTTGATCCTGATCCCACCAGCCGTCAAACCAGATGGCACCTATCGGACCATAGTTGGTGAGCAGCTCCGTCAGTTGGTTGTTCATGAATTGATAATAGCTCGGCCAGTTGCCTTTGGCGTCAGGACGGCCTGTCCCCCTACCCGTGCGTCCCCAAGGATAGTCTTCACGATACCAGTCGAGGTGTGAATAATAGAGATGCAGACGGATGCCCTGCTTGTGACACTCATCGGCCAGCTCCTTCAAAATGTCGCGTTTGAAGGGTGTAGCGTCTACCACATTGTAGTCAGAGTATTTCGTGTCGAACATGGAGAAGCCTTCGTGATGGCGACTGGTGAAACAGATATACTTGGCACCCGAAGCCTTAATGGCGGCCACCCACTCGGCGGCATTGAATTTCGAAGGATAGAATCCGCCTGCCAATTTGGCATACTCTTTATAATTCAAGTTGTTGTTGGTCATTGTCCATTCGCCTGTAGCCAGCATGGCATACAAGCCCCAATGGAGGAAAATGCCGAAACGGGCATCACGAAACTCTTGGCGAGATTTCAGATTTTCTTCCGTAGGCGTATAACTTTGAGCACGTACGGGAAGTGACAAACAAGCCCCTACTAAAAGGGCTAAAGCTAAAAGATGTGTCTTCATGAAAAAAAGGGTGTTTTAAGTGAATGAAAACTATGTTTTAAGGAACAAAAAACGTAGACTTCCTGAAACGGACAGGAAAGCCTACGTTTTGTCTATCGCATCCGAATTATTCTTCGGTATATCGTTCGATAGTCTGTTCGCGGTCGGGACCTACGGACACAATCTTGATGGGCACACCCAGCTGCTCTTCGAGGAAGGACAGGTAGGCGTTGAATTCTTCGGGGAACTCGTCCTCGCTCTGCATCTTGGTCATGTCGGTCTGCCAGCCGGGCAGCTCTACGTAGACAGGCTCCACGCCCTCGGCAATGTCGAAGGGGAAGTAGTCGATTTCCTCGCCGTTCATCTTGTAGGCCACACAAGCCTTGATGGTTTCGAACGTGTCGAGCACGTCGCTCTTCATCATGATGAGCTTCGTCACGCCGTCTACCATGATGGCATATTTCAATGCTACGAGGTCGATCCATCCGCAACGACGACGACGGCCGGTAACGGAACCGAATTCGTGTCCGAGGGTACAGATCTTGTCGCCCGTCTCGTCGAAGAGCTCGGTGGGGAAAGGACCGGCACCTACGCGCGTACAATAGGCCTTGAAGATGCCATAGACATCTCCAATCTTACAAGGAGCCACGCCCAAACCCGTGCAGGCACCCGCACAGATGGTGTTGGACGAAGTAACGAAAGGATAAGAACCGAAATCGATATCGAGCATCGTGCCCTGTGCACCCTCGCAGAGGACGGACTTGCCTTCGTTCAGAAGACCGTTGATTTCGTGTTCGCTGTCCACCAGCTGGAATTGCTTCAGGTATTCGATACCTTCGAACCAGGCCTTTTCGGCCTCAGCCAAGTCGTATTCGAAGTTCAAGCTCTTGAGTATCTGCTCGTGGCGGGCTTTGGCGGCGGCATACTTCTGGTCGAAGTTGTGCAGCAGGTCGCCCACGCGCAAACCGTTGCGGCTCACCTTGTCGGTATAGGTAGGACCGATGCCCTTGCCTGTCGTACCCACTTTGGCATCGCCCTTGGCAGCCTCATAGGCGGCGTCGAGCAGACGGTGGGTAGGCATGATGAGATGAGCCTTCTTCGAGATGTGAAGGCGTTGCTTCAAGTCGTGACCCGAGGCTTCGAGCGCTTCGGCCTCAGCCTTAAAGAGAGCCGGGTCGAGCACCACGCCGTTACCGATGATATTCACCTTGTCGCCCTGGAAAATTCCCGAAGGAATCGAGCGGAGTACATACTTCTGGCCTTCGAACTCCAGCGTATGGCCGGCATTCGGGCCACCCTGAAAACGGGCCACCACGTCATAGCGCGGCGTCAGTACGTCGACGACTTTGCCTTTGCCTTCGTCGCCCCATTGTAATCCTAACAGTACATCTACTTTCATTTTTCTTTCTTATGAATGTTGTTTTTCAATTTTTTCTTGTTGGCCCGCTCGCACTTGCTGCACAACCCATAGATATAGAGAGAATAGTGTGTCAGGTTGAAGCGGCTGAGCTTGGTGTGCTCGATGGCGTGCTGGAGGTCTTCGTTCTGAAACTCCGTCACCTTGCCACACTGGGTACAAATCTGATGATGGTGCGTATCGCGGTTGTAGCTCTTCTCGTATTGCGACGAATTGCCGAACTGGTGCTTGATGACCAGCCGCGCGTTGATAAGCAGGATAATGGTGTTGTAGAGGGTAGCCCTGCTGACGCGGAACTTTTCTTGGTCGGCCATGAGCGAGTAGAGCGTGTCGATGTCGAAATGACCGTCGATGGAATAGATGGTATCGAGTATGGCATAGCGTTCGGGAGTCTTCCGATGCCCGTTCGCATTGAGATATTCGGTGAATATCTGCTTGACCGTATCTTTCACATTTTGAACCTCCATCCTTCAGTCCATTTTCTTTTTTATCAGCCAACAAAGTTAAGCCTTTTTTGTGGAAAGCAAAAGGAAAAGCGGGAAAAGTTACCACCACCAAGTCATTCGATTACCGCACTTACCACCTCGTAGAGCAAGCGTTCACTCTCGGATGAAGAATCTTTCATACCGTCCACACATCGGCAAGCCCTGAACGCATGTTCCTCGCTATGCTCCATAAAGCGGCGGAGGGCGGCGGAAACGGCATTGCGTACTGCATAGGAGCCGGCGAGGAAACACGACACGGCCTGGTCGAGAAACTCATTGGCCACACGATCTTCCATATCGCCCTTTTTCTGAAGCAGGCGCGCGATGGTGAGAAAGCCGCACACCTGCGCCAACTCGCGTTCGTCGGCTATCCAGCGGAAGGCTTTGGCAGGTGCATAAGGCAGATGCTGGAAGAGATTCATCGACGTGAGTTCGGCAATCTCGACCGTGGGCATGGTGTCTATCCATATGTCGGCAATCTCGGGCAGGAAGGTTTCGACGGGCTGGAGCAAACCGGCCAGTATCTTGCACTCACGGATGTCTTCTTTCCATAAAGCCTGAGCCAAAGTGTGATCCTTTTCATAGGCGGCAGCAATCCCCTTGATGCGGGGCAGCTCGACACCAAAGTTCAGCTTATAGACAAGCCCCTTCTCGCGCATGCTTTGCGACACAGCTCCGTTCATCGAAAGGCGGAGCTGGGTCTTGATATCTTTCAGTTGTTCGTGTAAATCCATCATTCAAATATATAGAAAATAACAATATAAGACTGTTTCTTTGGACACTTTAGGCACGAACGACACGAATTGTCACATCGGTTTGTCCGTGAAAATCCGTGGCATCCGTGCCTAAAGACAGATATAGCGTACGTCAGGCCTTATTCGTTGACGTAAGGCAGGGTTGCGTAATCCTTACTATAACGGAGCATCTGCTCGGCATAGCCTTCGTCGTAGGTCACCTTCACGTCGGTGATGTTGCCTTCGGCATCGGTCACAGGCTCATACTTCGGATTGACAAAACCTTTGTAAGGAGCTAGGTTCAGTTTCTTGTAACGTTCGAGCACTTCGGCATGCAGTTCGGGATCGACCTTCACAGCATAGTTCTCGACCAGTTGGCGGGCACCTTCGAAGTCGCCTGTCGACTTGATGCGCTGGATTTCGGCCAGCAATTCGCCGAAGAGGGTGCGCACCTTGGCGTAGTCGTTCACTACCACGTAGGTCTTGCCGTCCTTCTTTTTCAATTCGACCACCTTGTCGCCCGCTCCCTTCTCGTACACCCAACGAGCGATGAGGGCACGGTTGCGCATGTGGGCTTCCTCAATCTGGTTACCCGGCTCGATGCGTACCAGCTGAGTCATCAATCCGTTCATCAGGTAGGTATAGAACTGGGCCTTGTAGGCATCGGCATCAGGCAGAAGTCCCAACTCGACCAGCTTGGGATCGGCCACATAGTAGAGGCCGAACAAATCAGCACGGGCTTCCTCGATGGTAGAGCCGTAAGCCTTCAGGGCATCGGGATCGACACCAGGAAGCAATTTGCCCGAACCGTGGCCGAGGCATTCGTGCAGGTCGGTATGAAGCTCGTCGGTCAGGTCGGCATACTTGTTGATATTATCCAGTTCGGCTTGGCTATAAACAAACTCTTCGTTGAAGCCATTGCCATGGGCGGCCTTGTTGTAGGCATCGGTAATGTTACCGATGGTCACCGACTTGGAGCCATGTTGGCTACGTATCCAGTTGGCATTAGGCAGGTTGATGCCGATGGCCGTGGCAGGATAGAGGTCGCCTGCCAGGATGGCGGCGGTGATAACCTTGGCCGAAACGCCTTTCACTTCTTCTTTCTTGAATTGCTTGTCCACGGGCGAATGGTCTTCAAACCACTGAGCATTGGCACTGATGGTTTCCGTACGACGGGTAGCCTCGAGGTCCTTGAAGTTGACAAGCGACTCCCAACTGGCCTTCATACCCAGCGGATCGCCATAGCTTTCGGTAAAGCCGTTCACGAAATCCACGCGCGAATTCAGATCCTTCACCCACAGGATGGCATAATCGTCGAAGGTCTTCAGGTCGCCTGTTTCGTAGTACTCCACCAATTTGGCGATGACGGCTTTCTGTTCAGGTGTCTCGGCTACGCCTTCGGCTTTCTTCAGCCAGTAGACAATCTTCTCGAGCGCCTGGCCGTAGAGTCCACCCACCTTCCATACCTTTTCCTGAACACGGCCGTTTTCCTTCACCAAACGGCTGTTTAGTCCATAGGAAACGGGCGTTTCGTCCTTGGGATCTTTCAGAGCGTTGTAGAAGTCTTCGGCTTCCTTCTGCGTTACACCCTCATAGTAGTTGCAAGCGGAGGTGAGCACCAGGTCTTCGCCATCGGCCTGATTGACGCGCTTGGGCATCACGGCCGGGTCGAAAATGACAGGGAAAATCTCGTCACAGAATTGCTCCAGCGTCTGCCCTTCGGCCAAAGGAAGCTGAGAAGCATCGACACTGGCCAAAGCCTGCTTGAAGAATTCGGGAGTGAAGCCCGGTACGAACTTCTCGCATCCGTAGTGATGATGAATGCCGTTGGAGAACCATACACGCTTGAGGTAAACCTCCATTGCCTTGAAGTCGGCCGATTGTTTGTCGCCCTTATAACCTGTATAAACGGCCTCCAATGCCTTACGAATGCGAAGATTGTACTTACCATTCTGGTCAAAGAGAATATCCCGACCTTGCAAAGCGGCTTCTGTCAGATAATAAACCAGTTGTTTTTGCTGGAGTGAGAGTTCCTCAAATCCAGGTACGCGATAGCGTAAAATCTGTAAATCAGCAAATTGTTCCACGTTATAATCAAATTTTTCTGCCTCAGCAGTCGTTTGTTGAGAAGCGCCTCCACATGCCGTCAGCATAGACAAGGCAGCTACCATTGAAAAGAAATGCTTTTTCATATTATCAGCTTATTGGGATTACAAATAAAAAAGGAAGTATCCGGGGAGGGAAAATCCCCAGATATTTCCTTTCAATCTATCTCCTCTTCAGGAGTCGGATTATTTTTTCTTTTCCGCATGCTTCTTGCGGTAGCTGTTAGGAGTTTCGCCTACATTCTTATAAAAAGCGGCATAGAAAGACTGACGATTGGCAAAACCTACCATCGTACTGATTTCCTCCACATTCTTGTCGGCATACCGCTTGTCCTTCAGCAAATGCATAGCTTCTTTCACACGATATTCGTTCAAAAGACAGGAATAATTCATTCCGAAACGAGAATTGACTACAGCAGACAAGTAACGGGTATTGGTTTCCAACTCTTTGGCCAAATCTTTGGCAGAATAGTCACGATCTCTGTACTTTTTCTGCACAACAATGATATTAAGGATCTTGTCATACAGTTCGTCAGCCAACTCTGGACGGATCAATGCGCGATAAGCCGCATCTTTTTCTTTTTTCTCACGCAAATTATAGGGGCGTTTTTTCGGAGCCTCTTCTTGCGTTTTGTTTTCTAAATCACTCATCAAATAAACTGGTTAGGGGTTGTACATTAATTGCCTATTTTATAAGGCTTGACAAAAGTCTGTTTTTTTTTTGAAATATGCAAGAATTATGGTACTTTTTTTCAACGTCGAAAGGATAAAAAAAGTTGAATAAAGGAATAATTATTTAACACTTCCCTCCAAAATTGAAGAAAGCTTTTCCGAACATTCATGAGAAGAGAGAAGCGGATATTCAAATAATTGCTGTATTTTTGCCCAAGAAAAAAAGCAGACAGCAACTGATGAACCCAATACAACAAGTACTTAAAACCTATTTTGGATATACCGATTTCCGTCCATTACAAGAGGAAATTATCAGCCACCTGCTACTGAATAAAGATGCACTGGTGCTGATGCCGACAGGTGGCGGGAAGTCTGTCTGCTACCAAGTGCCAGCCATCATTTGCAAAGGGACTGCCATTGTGGTATCACCACTCATTTCACTCATGAAAGACCAGGTAGAGAGTCTCCGAAACAATGGTATCGCCGCAGCAGCTCTGAACAGCAACAACGACGAAACGGAAAACCTACGCATTCGACGGACCTGTATGGAAGGAAAACTAAAGTTACTCTACATATCGCCCGAAAAGCTGGTGGCAGAAGCCAATTATTTCCTGCGCGACATACACGTTTCCTTCTTCGCCATTGACGAAGCACACTGCATCTCGCAATGGGGACATGACTTCCGCCCCGAATACACCCAACTTGGCTTTTTACGTAGTCTCTTCCCACAAACACCCGTTATCGCCCTTACCGCTACGGCAGACAAGTTGACACGCGAAGACATTGTCAAGCAACTTCACCTGCGAGAGCCTCGTATCTTTCTTTCTTCATTCGACCGTCCTAACCTGAGCCTCACCGTCAAACGGGGATACCAATCGAAGGAAAAGAATAAAGCCATCCTTGAATTCATTGCCCAACATCGGGGAGAAAGTGGCATCATCTATTGCATGAGTCGAAAAAATACGGAAAACGTGGCACAAATGCTACAAAAAAACGGTATCCGAACCGCCATCTACCACGCAGGACTAGAAACCGAAAAGCGTAACCGTGCACAAGACAACTTCATCAACGACCGAGTACAAGTGGTATGTGCCACCGTCGCTTTCGGCATGGGCATCGACAAGAGCAACGTGCGGTGGGTCATCCACTACAACCTGCCCAAGAGCATTGAGAGTTTCTATCAGGAAATAGGACGTGCAGGACGCGACGGCTTGCCGAGCGACACGCTACTCTTCTATTCGATGGCCGACCTCATCATGCTAACCAAATTTGCAACCGAAAGTGGACAAAGTGAAATCAATTTGGAAAAACTCCAGCGCATGCAACAATACGCCGAGGCCGACATTTGCCGCCGACGCATCCTGCTGAACTACTTCGGCGAGCAACGAATGCACGATTGCGGCAATTGCGACGTATGCAAAAATCCTCCTGAACGATTCGATGGTACCATCATCGTGCAAAAGGCATTGAGTGCTATCGCCCGTACCAACCAGCAGGTAGGCACCCCGATGCTGGTAGATATCCTGCGCGGCAACCTGAATGCAGAACTGAAAGAAAAAGGTTATCACCAACTGAAAACCTATGGTGCCGGACGCGATATACCGGCCCGCGACTGGCAGGACTACCTGCTACAGATGTTGCAAATGGGATATTTCGAGGTGGCCTACAACGAAAGCAACCATCTGAAGATTACTCCAGCCGGAAGTGATGTGCTATTTGGCAGGGAAAAGGCACACCTGGTAGTAATACGTAGAGAGGAAATATCGGCCACACGAGGAAGGAAAAAAAGGACATCTGCTCCCGTCATGCGCGAACTGTCTCTGGGCATGGAAAGCGGAGAAAGCACCGACCTTTTCGAAGCTCTTAGAAGCCTACGCAAACGACTGGCTGACGAAGAGGTACTGCCTGCTTACCTCGTCCTGTCCGACAAAGTTTTGCATCTGCTGGCCGTTCAACGACCAACCACGCTCGACGCTTTCGGCAACGTAAGCGGCATCAGCGACTATAAGAAAAAGAAATATGGGAAAGAGTTTGTAAAGCTCATCCGAAATTTTGTCTGATACTCTACTTTCCTATTTGCATTGATTCATCAACTCTCGTACCTCACTTTGAGGCACGCCCAACGATACTGCTTTTTCCAGATCGCGTTTAGCCAATGTTTTCTTCTTTAACATCAAATGTACACGACCACGCATCAGATAAGCTTCCGATTGACGAGGATCAAGGCGAATGGCCTCATCCAAATCCAGCAAGGCTTGGTCGGGCTTCAGCATGTCAAGCTCCACACCGGCACGAGCCACGCGAACAGTGGCCAATTCACCAGTAGTATAAGGTTTCGTCCCGCCTTTATCGGCCAGCATACCATCCAACACGACCAACGCTTCATCATAACGAACTTCCCTTTGACACAAAGTTGCCAGCCCCAAACGAGCGTTATAATTCTGTGGATCCATTTTCAGAAGCGTATCGTAATCAAGGCGAGCAAACTTGTAGTCACGTTGCTGCATATAAATATAGGCCCGCATCAATAATGCTTCAACATTGTGAGGCTCTAATTCAATAACCTGTGAATAATCAGCACGCGCCTTATCATTCTGCCCCAGCTCAAGCGAAAGAGTAGCATGATTCATCAAAATAGGTACAGACATGGGAGCCATGTTCAAAGCCAATCGATAAGACTCCAAAGCCTGCTCATAGCGACGCTGGCTACGTTGAATGGTACCCAAATTGGAAAAGAGAAGGGCATTGCGCGGATTGGCTGGCTCCAGTTTCAAGGCCTGACGGATACACTTTTCTGCTAATTCAAGGCTATCTTGTTCTGTAGCTGCTACAGCACGTTCACACCATTCATCATAGGTTTGTGACAGAGCTGTAAGGCAAGAGACCAGAGTTAAAAAGATGGATAGGACGATTTTCCTCATATTTATTCTAATTAATATACTAATAACGATGCGCAATCAATACAATCCCGCCGACAAGTAGCGCTCGCCTGTATCGGGCAGGAGCACCACAATGCGTTTGCCTTGCAGATCGGAACGGGAAGCCAACGTGCACGCGGCATGGAGGGCAGCCCCCGAAGAAATGCCCGCCAACAGACCTTCGGTAGCAGCCAGTTCACGAGCGGCACGAAAGGCGTCGTCGTCGGCCACGGAAAGCACCTCGTCGATGACAGAA
>UMEP01000194.1_pt1 | contig 12612 bp, 13 predicted proteins | sample 1964771 | NCBI WGS metagenome assembly UMEP01 (sample SAMEA4836022, study PRJEB28245) | human gut metagenome | biome: gut microbiome; material: fecal sample | place: Denmark | collected 2008 | reverse complement strand
GGAAAAGTAAGAGCAACGCGAAGTGCGAACGCCGGCAAAATTCAGGGTAAAGATGTCCTTGCGTATTTAAACTACGGAACTGGTGCAACAGAAACACTACCGCAGTGGTCTTTGTTCGGCGGACAGACTACTGCTGATTTATCTATGAGTGCCGATGAAATTGACGCAAATAGTAAAGATTCAGGCGGTTGGGGGGAAAGCTATGCCGGGATTAGATCTACTGAACTTTCTCTTGAATGTATCGCAACAAAAGCCGATGAAGCTTATGCTGCATTGAAAGATGCATTTATCAAGAGCGAGGTAGTGGATATCTGCAGATATTTCACGACAGACGGTACTGCAGAACGAAACTGGTATTCTATTACCGATATTTCTGACACCACGCCGCATGACGACATGGTTACTTTCACGATCAAGCTAAAAGGGGTTGGTGCGCCGACTTTTTACGAAAAAGTTACAAAGATTGCAGATGTAAAAGGCGTAATGACCGGTGCTACGGTAACAATTGGAGGCTAATATGAGACTTGACCGAATTACACGGAAAGTCTGGTTTAAAGTCGGGGAGAGCGAACACGCTCTCCTTTTCACTTTATCCGGACTTGAACAGCTGGAAGCAAGAATGCCGGGCGGTTTTTTGGCTACGATTACAAATCAGCCTATTCCGACTTTGAGCGTTTTAATTGATGCATTTTGGATTGGGCTGAAATGCGCTGGGGAAATCATGGATCGCGCAGAAGCGCAGAATCTCACGATGGGGTATATGCGTGAAGCAGGTCTTGATGAAACAATCAAGCTTTACACTGCTGCTATCGCTGCCTGCGGAATATTAGGCCCCGCAGGAACAAAAAACTTACTTGAAACGCTGGGAATTGATGATGTTGATGTTGGCGAGGATACACCAAAAAACGAGAAACTGGCGAAACAGAAGAAATAAAAACGCTTGCGGACTATTTTTTGACTGTTTTGCCGGTATGTTACGGCGAATTGAAGATGACATCAATAGAAATCGGAGGTGCTACTCCTTATGAAATTAATATGCGGGCAAACGGATATGCCCGCCGTGTGAATAACAAAAAAATCTTTATCGGATCGCTACTGACGGTTCCGATTATCAACGGTGGCACCCGGGCACCGAAACGTCCGATTACCGTAAAAAAATTATTCCCTGATGTCTTTGAAAAAAAGGCGACAAATGCAGATATCGAAAGAGCGATTAAATTAGTGAAACGAGCAGAAAGGGGGGATTTTGGTGGCAAATCATGATATAAAAGTGACTATTTCTGCAGATGGCGGACAAGCCGTCAGAGAAACAGACAAGGTCAAAAGCGCGCTGCAGAGTGTATCTAAAGTTAAAGCGTCCAACAGTTCAATGAATGATTTAGCGGCTGGTGCTAAAAATGCCGACAAAGAGGTACAAAAGCTTAACAAGGATGTAGGATCCATTCCGGGAACTCTTGCTAAAGTCGGTGCAGCTGTGTCTGCGGCGTTTACCGTAAGCGCTATTGTCGGCGTGGGAAAGGCCGCTTTGCAAGCTGCAGCTAATATGGAACTGCTTAAGAAAGGGCTATCCTTTACTCTCGGAAACAGTGAAGCTGAAAGGCTGATCAAAACTATTCAGGGGATTGGTGAAGCGTCCGCTTACGATACAACGCAGCTCATGCCGATGGCTCGGGCATGGGTCAATCTTGGCGACAATGTAGACACGGCAGCATCAAAAATTCAGAAGATTGTAGATTTAGGTTCCGCTTACGGTCTCACGACAGATGAAATCGACCGTGCCAATACCGCTCTTGCACAAATGCAGATGGCGGGCAGAATTGGCGCACAGGACATGATGCAATTGACAAATGCCAACATCCCTGCCTGGAAATTGCTGTCTGAAAAAATGGGGCTATCCGTAGCTGAATTAAAAGAGATGTCTTCTCAGGGGCAGCTTACGCAAGAAGCGATGGATATGCTCTTTGAAGCGATGGCTGAAAAAACCGGTGGCGCTGCGGAAAGTCTCGCAAACACATTGATGGGGAAATTCTCAAATATCGAAGAGGCGGCTACAAACAGTATGGCCGCTGTCGGTGACATCATCAGTGAGGCATTTGATGTGAGAGGCGGGCTTGATGCACTCGGAGAGCTTGCGCAGGGATTTAAAATGCATGTCACCAACATCAAAGAGGCAATGAAAGATGTCGGCGTCAAGCAGGCTATCATTGATGAGCTGACGGAGATTGATCCCACGATGGGTGCGGTGGTTGACGCAATGGTTTCCGGATTTCAAAAAATTGGGAAATTCGTTACAGAAAATTCTGAAGCTCTCAAAAATCTAATATTAGTCATCACGAGCATTGCCGGAACTATCGGGGTGTGGAATGCTGTCGCCGGTGGGATAGCTATGGTTCGAAATGCTTTTATTGCGGCAAAAGGGGCGGCATTGTTATTCCGTGCTGCGTGCATGTCAAATCCGATTCTTGCTGCACTGTCGCTCATTGTTGCGGCAATAGTACTCGTTGTCGAAAACTGGGATTATCTCAAGAATGTAGCTAATAAAGTGATGTCCGGTATCTCTTCATTTGTCGATAGCTGCTGTAATGCGATAAAGACAAAGTTCCAGAGTGCTATTGATACGGTAAAAAACATGTGGCAGGGATTGAAAGATTTCTTGTCACATCCTATTGACACATTAGTTCGCATTCAAAAAGAAACGATAGAGAGTGTAAGACAGTCCGGCGACGGGTACGCTAAAGGCGGCGTATTCGGCATGGCATCTGGTGGTCTTGTTGGTGGTTTGGTTCCACTGGCCAATGGCGGGCAGTTAAAACATGGCACTCCGGCTATTGTCGGTGAAGCAGGACCGGAAGCGGTTATTCCTCTTCGTGATGAGGTACTGGCGAAAATCGGCAAGGCTATTGCCGACGCTTACGGAATGGGTAAGAATAATAGTTCTGCTGTCTCAAAAATCCGCATGGAAATTAAATCACAGGTGGATACCGATAAAGTAAGTGCTTACACCAAACTCCTTGATGCGGCGAGAGAGAAAGCGCAATCTATCGGTGCCGCATTGGCCAAGTTTGATGAGTTCCAAAAAAAGGCAAACGAAGAAGCATTAGAGTATTCCGAAACAGGAGAAAAGACGGTTGCTTATCAGTCACAGCTTGCGGCTCTGACGGAGAAAATTGCTAAAGCACAGGAAAAGATCAACAATGGTACCGCCGGAGATAACGGGCAACAGAATCTTGACCTGCTTCTTGCTAAGAAAAATAACCTGACCGCTGATTATGAAAGCAACAAGAATCAGGCAATACAAGCAGCGCAGGAAGCGGCAAGTAGCCGGGTAGCTGTTGAGCAAGAAGCACAAGCGGCGATAGATCGGCTGAATCAGCAGACACAAGAAAAAATGCTGTCTCGTGAACTGGCTGTTCAGAATGCGAAACATCAGCTTGAATTAGCTAATAATGCCGAAAGTCTGCAAGCATATGCAGAAATGATGGCGGAAAAAGACGCTATTACAGGGGAAAGCTATGCTACTACTCTTGCAAATGAACAAGCGCTATCAGAAGTCCGCACCGCTCTGCACGATGAGATGATGCTGCAGGCTGTCGAATGGGGAACGTATATGCAAGAAACATTCGCTTCGATGGCAAATACAGTACAAACACAGTTATCAAGTGGAATTGCTAACTGCATCACACAGGGACAATCACTGGCGGGTGTTTTTATAAATTTAGGAAACACTTTATTGAACACATTAATTAAAAATGTACTACAAAAGGCCATCGCAAACTTAGGAATTATCAAATCACTTTCAGCATCGAACAGTGCTACTGAAATTGCAAATGCTAAAGCGCAAGCGGCCGCACAGGCAGGGAAAACTGGTATCATGGCGGCCAACGCGACGGCAGCTCTTATCGCCGCTAATCCGTGGTCTGCAGCTGGAGCTGGTGCGATTGTAGCCGGACAAATGAGTATTGCTAAAGCAGCGTCGGGTATTGCGCAACTTGCTACCGGCGGGGCGGTTAACGGTAGTGGTACTTCTGTCTCTGATAGTATCCCGGCTATGCTCTCTAACGGTGAGTACGTGCTGAATGCCGACGCAGTATCGAGGATAGGCGTTCCGACATTAAACATGCTGAACGAAGGAAAGGCTCTGCACTTTGCCGAAGGCGGCGCGGTTAGCAGTTCTTCAGGCTCTTCTGGAATCAGTCGCCCAACGATTCAGTTCAATGTCAGCGCTCTGGATCCGGCAAGCTTTGTAGATTTACTGCGCGATGGCTACGGCGATAAGATAAAACAGTTCCTTTTTGATGATTCGCAAGGCTTTGCGTCAGAAAGCGGGGTGTTCGGATGATTTTAAGAAAATTTCCTGCTTTACGTAAACTCGCTTATTCAAGTACAAAAAGGCAAAAATGGAATACGCAAGTACAGAAATCGGGAAGCGGGAAAGTCCGCACGCTGACAAATCAACTATATCCGGAATGGACTATTACTGCAAAGCTGGTTAAATTGACCAACGCGGAAGCAAGAAAACTAATGGGGTTTGCAGCACTGTTAAAAGGTGCGCATACCCCTTTTCTGTGGCTTGATCCTGAAGATTATGAGGAAAAAGGGATACAGCTGCCGCTGATTGCAAATGGAATTTATCAAGCCGTCATGAAAATGGGCGACTATGTAGAACCTGTCGAGTATATCGAAAAAGTGACGGTATATGTAGACGGCGTGAAACAAGCAAGTAGTGCATACACAGTTACCGGTGGAACAGTGAAATTCAAGACTGCTCCGTCGAATACCGCAAAAATCACCGCAGATTACACATACTACTGGAAAGTTATGCTTGCTGATGACGGCATAGAAACAGAGAATATTTTTATTGATTTTAACAAGTCAAAGACATTTAAAATGGTGACTGTACGATGAAAACAGTGAATGAATCGTTAAAAACATACTTAGAAACGGAAAAGAACATAACGTCGTGCGACTTGTATGAGCTTGTTTTGTTTAACGGTAGTAAGTACTACTACGCCGATACCGATATAGACATAGCGTTTAACGGGCATACGTACTTACATGATGCATTGTTGATTAAACGGCAGCAGGTCAAGATCCATGATTGCGTGGTAGTTGATACAATGACCGTTACAGTTCAGGCGGATATCAACGATAAACTGGAAGGACTGCCGTTTTTGCAGGCAGCGCATAACGGAGTATTGGATAGAGCTAAACTGTATCTTCGAAGATGCTTCTTCCGCGATCAGTCTGTCGTGGGCGCGATTGACCTGTTCGGTGGAAACGTAGAAGTTAAATCCGCCGGCGGTATCAAAATTGAATTATCTGTGAAAGCCGAAACACAAGGTCTCAACATGGAATTTCCGGTTCGCAGGTACTATCCGCAGGGAAGCTACACGACAAACGAAGACGGCGTTATTTACAGCAAAGAAACAGACGCCGCGACGCTGATTGCGCCGTTCGTACCACGGCGAGAGGTGCTCATATGACAGACGGTGAAAAGATAGCAAAAGCAGCTGCAGAATGGCTGGGCACGCCGCACATTAACGGAGCAAAGGTAAAGGCCCGCGGAGTAGACTGCGGCATGCTCCTGATGGGCTGCGTAGAAGACGCCGGACTGCTGAAAAAAGACAGTATCCTGATCGAACCGTATAGCAATGAGTGGCACCTGCATCACAGCGAAGAATGGTTCTTGAATTATGTACAGAAGTATTGTGACGAAGTAGAGGACATGCAGCCCGGGGATTTTCTGCTGTATCAATTTGGACGATGCGTATCTCACGGTGCCGTCTATGTCGGCAAAGGGCGCGTTATACACGCTTATATAGATCGAGGCGTGGTCATGACAGACCTTTCTGATGTAATGTTTTTCGATGCGAAGGGCAGAAGCCGCTTGCGTGGAATTTACCGATTTAACAGAAAGAAGGTAAAACAATGAGCTTTTTTCGCGGACGCACGACAACGACAAGGGCAAATAAAATAAGTGAATTTACTGTCAACACCGCGGAATACGGCGCTGTCGTACCGGAAATTATCGGTACAGTGCGAACAGCAGGAAATGTAATCTACTATGACGACTTCACCGCCCATGAACACCGAGAAACGCACAAAGCGGGGAAAGGCGGAAAATCTAAGCAGGTCAGCATAACTTACACCTACACAGTAGCGGTCATTTTAGGACTTTGTGAGGGACCTATTTCCGGAATCGGAAAGGTGTGGATCGGTAAAAATGTACACGATTATCCGGCAGATGACATTCAGCTGACACTATTCGATGGGAAAGAAAATCAGCAGCCGTGGGCGTATACGCAAGGGAAACACCCGGATAAAGCATTACCGTATTCGAGATTGGCATACATGGCGGGTGTTATTGATTTAGGTGATTCGGGCTCGATGCCGTCGTACAATTTTGAAGTTAAGGGCAGGCTATTAGAGACTGGAGACGGCATTGATGTCAATCCTGCGGACTACATCCGATACGTACTTGACAAAATCGGTAAAAAAGACATGCAGATTATCGGGCTGGACAACTACAGAAAATACTGTAAAGAGGCCGACTTGCTTATTTCCTCTCCGCCTGATGAGGACGCAAAAGCCGCCCGTGAAGTTGTAAATGAAATTGCGAAACTGACGAATGCGTATGTGTTTTGGAGCAATGACAAGCTAAAAATTGTACCGCTGGCCGATAGACCCGTCGGGAACTGGGTGCCAGATAAAACAGGCATTACAGACCTGACGGCGGATGATTTCCTGCCGCAGTCCGGCGGAGCTCTTGTAACGTACAAAAGAAAAGACAGCTCTGCGATCTATAATCAGTTCCCTGTAGAGTTTATCAACCGCGCAAACGGCTATGAAAAAGAATCCGTCAGCTACGAATTTACGGAAGATATCAAAAACTACGGTGTAAGAGCTGCCAGCGTAACGAACGCTCACTATATCTACACGAAAGAGCGGGCGGTAAAAATCGCCGAACAATTAGCAAGAAACAACAAATACGAAAGAACGCAGTACACGTTTAAACTCGATTGGAGCCTGTGCCGCTTAGAAGTCGGCGACTTGGTAAGATTGACCGATGAAAATTCAGGGATCTTTGAGCAGGTCGCAGTCATCAACGGTATCACCGAAGGCACTGATGGGTGCTTAACCGTAACCGCTATATCAAGAGCGCCGGGAGACTATCCTGCCGCAAAGTACAACGTACATGCAAACGACAGGCCGTATATTGACTACAACAAAACAGCTCCGGACACCATTCCCATTATTTTCCAACCGCCTGCAGATCTTACTGCCGACGGCTTAGAGCTGTGGATAGCGGCAAAAGGTAAAGCTGATGGCTGGGGCGGATGTACTGTGTATGTCTCTGACGACAACACGAACTATCGGACGGTCGGGCAAATTGCAGGATCCGCACGGTGCGGTAAATTAATGCAGCCGCTGTCACCGATGCCGAATCATCCATCGGGTAATCAAGCAATAGTAACATGCAATGATCAGCTGCTTAGCGGTACTCTGCAAGACGCCGAACGCAAGAACACGTTGTGCTGGGTTGACGGAGAATGCATGAGCTACACGACCGCAACGCTGCAAGCAAGCGGGGCGTGGTTATTGTCCGGATTAATCCGCGGGCAGTGTAATACGACTGTCAGAATGCACGCTAAAGACACAGACTTTGTCCGTCTTGACAATTCGGTATTTAAAGTACCGTTTACAAAAGAGGATATCGGCAAGAAAATCTATTTAAAATTCTGTTCATATAACATCTTCGGTGCAGGGCAGCAGGATTTATCGGAAGTCAAAGCGTACGAATATACACTGCAAAAATACTACATTCCGCCAGTTACAAATATCACAGCGCATAACCGTTACAGGCAGCTTGCTGACGGTGTATCTCGATACGACATTGTCGTGAACTGGACACCGCCCACGCTGCAGAGCTATCTGCAGGGCGACGTATGGTATAAGACAAGCAATGGGCAGGCAAAAGATCTCGTCATAAAAGAGGGCACGAAGGGCTCCGAACTTGGTTTTGACGGAGAGTGGACGTTCGGCGGCAGCGGAAAAGATCAGGTTGTCATTCCGCAGGCCATTGTCGGTGATACCTACCTGATCGCTGTCTGCACAAAAGACGAATGGGGCGAAAGTACAAGTCCGGACGCATCTCCGCAGATGAAGATCCTTGTTGCACTTAAAACGGAAATTCCGAACACGCCCGACGGATTCGGAATAGACTTCGGGTCTGTCTGTACTGCCAGCTGGAAAGAAGTCACGAATACCGACGTCGCTTTTTACGAGATCCGGACGGACGATAATGCCGGCGCTGAAACATCGGGATTGTTAGCCCGTACAAACAACCTGTCTGCTATACTACCGCTGACAGAACGGAGCGGGAAACTGTATCTGTACGCAAAATCGGCAATCGGCAAATACTCCGCGCCGGCGATACTGCAGTATAATAAACAACCGCCGCCGAAACCGAATCCGCCTGTACTCACAAGTACAATCGGTGGTTTCGGATTGACAGCAGAAGCGATACCCGCGGATTGTGCCGGCATGAACATCTACATTAACGGCACGGACGGGCAGAAGACAATCAAGACCGAAAACAACAGCTACAGTCACACTTGCGGCGCGGGAATCTATGATGTGTCTATTGCTTATTATGACCTGTTCGGCGAAGGCGAAAAATCGGGAGAAAGCCGTGTTACTGTAAAAATCTCAATCTCTAAAGACATGCTTGAAGATGAAGCGGTCAGTCTTGCGAAAGTAGATGCATTAGTTAAGCAGAAACTCAATGACGGCGCTATTGCAAAGCAAGACGTAACTACAATAGTTTCAAATCTTGGGAATCTCATGCTTGCCAAAGCGAATTATAGCGCAATCGCTCAAATGACAGACGCTATTAATTTGCGAGTGCAAAAAGGTGACGTGATTAATCAGATCAACTTGTCACCGACGACTACAACGATAAACGGCAAATATCTACATGTAACCGGTGAGACCGTTTTTGATAACAACGTCATAGTGAGTCGCATGCTTGCTGCAAAAGCCGTCACTGCCGATAAGTTGGCGGTTACATCGTTATCCGCCATTTGCGCGACAATCGGATTGCTAAGAACAAAAACAAGCGGAGCACGAATGGAAATTAAAGATAATTTGATTGAAGCATACGGATCTGACAATAAACGATATGTGCGGATGGGGGTGTGGTGATGTCACACGGATTACAAGTCTTTAACAGTAACGGTGATGTTATTACGGATTTAACAAAACGTTTTGCAAAAATAATAGAAAAGAAAACTGTTACAGGAACCGGAGAAATCAATGTAGCCGACTACGGAGCACCGAATAATAGATTTTGGTATTTTATCGTCTCTCCGTCAACGAGTGATACCGAAGAAATATTGCCACTACTACGAATAACAGATCAAGGTAGAAAAATAATCTGGAAAGGTATAGGAGAACCATTAACTTTTTATTTCGGAGTTTACTGATATGAAATTTTTTGAAATATTAAATCCGGACGGGGCGATTGTGATTGACGATACGTTTAAGAACATTGAACTGTTAGATCACTTCTCGATGTCCGAGTGTCGATTTCGTGCTAAAGATGGCCATCCGTCACACGGAACGTACTATTTGCCGCGGTCAAATCCGAAGGCGACATTAGTCGGAATCAGCTTGAATGGATTAAATAATGTGGCACGCTTTGGATTTTCTGCCAATATCGGCGGGATAGAATTTTATGACAGCCACAGCGGCATAGAAAACTATGGTATAGAACCTGTGAAGAGAGATGATATCGCGAGTAAGTCACATGTTTATCTGTTTGGGTTTGGCGACGATGGGCCGTCGGAACACGGAACGGGGTTAGAGATTTGTAATGCTGACGGGAAGGTCGTGTACAGTTCCGCTAAAAGGTACCTTAATGTACTTGGGTGCGGAAGTGAAAAGAGTGAAACGGTGCAGATGAGTGGTACAACCATCGCATTTACACTCGGCACTGACCACGTTACGAAAATATACGAAAACCATAAAGTAGGAGCAAAAGGAGTTGTATATAATAGATATCCGAGATTTACAGTCAATGAAAATAGTATCACTGTCGGAATGTTGGAAGCACAAACTGTTTATATACCGGACGATGACGCGCCGGATTGGGGGTGGCACCTAATATTTCACTGTTACTATAATTTCGGTTGGTTAATAGGTAATGTTGTTATTTAAAAGGAGAGAAAAATCATGAAAAGAACATGCAAAGTAAACGGTAAAGTATCTTATCCGCAGAATGATGGAGTTTTAACGACATTCAGCTTTCACAATCAGGAAACAGGCGAAATGCTGACGATACAGACAAATTCTCAAGAAGAGACCGACGAGCTTAACTACGGCGATACTGTCACACTGGAGATTAAAAAAGCCGAGGTATCCGGATGAAACCGCAGACATTTCAGCACCCGGAAATAAGAGATGAGAATGACAACATCATACAACCTGGAGCTTTCGGGAAAAACACGCCGTTTTGCACAAAGGGGAATGACGGTATTTTAGATTACGTCGCAAATGATCTTGAGTATCTATATAAAAAAAGTGAATCGGCGGATAACGATAATCTCAAAGCAAAGTCATTAGCCGTATCCGGCACAAGTGACCTTAACTTAGTTAATGCTGATACAGTCAAAGCAAAGTCATTAGCCGTATCCGGCACAAGTGTAGCACCAACAGCACCGACAGGCGACAGTTCTAAAGCAATTGCGAATACAGAGTTTGTACAAAGCGCAGTATCCGGACTTGTCGGAGCCGCACCGGAAACTCTTGATACGCTTAACGAATTAGCGACAGCACTCGGTAATAACCCGAACTTCGCAACAACGGTCTCTAATCAAATTGGTAAGAAAGCAAATCAAACAGATTTAGAAGAAACAGTGTCATTTACAAATCGGCTGCAACGCAAGAAAGCATATAAAGTCGGCGATATCGTCTACTCATCTAAACTCCCGTCATGGGCATATCTTGAGTGCACGCAAGCGGGAACCACCGCGGTTACAGAACCAAATTTGTCAACTATATCGGGGGGGGTAGAAGTTAATGACGGAAGCGTGAAATGGACAGTCAAGACGGTAACCGCAAAAGAATATGTTGATGAAAAATTTGATAATTACGGACGGATGGAAACAATTAATGCGACTATAGACCCACAATACATTGAAAATTTATCGTGTGTAAAAATAAAAAACATAGTGCATCTTTTTGTACGAATGAAAGGTGCAAAGGAAGGTCTCATTGAAATTGCATCGGGGCTACCAAAATCATTTATAAATCTTGAATTTTATGCCCCTATAAACAACAGCAACGGTAAAGCTGTACGATTGACAATAAATACAGACGGTAAACTATATCTCAGTTATACGGATGAATATACTACATCGCCAGGACGTGAATCTGTTGCGTGTTTAGTATATTTAACAAACGATTGAAAGGAGTAAACAAAATGCAGGAAATCACAGATGGAAGCGCGAAATTCCGAGTAGTAGACAGACGGTTAAAAGCGATGATTGACATACTTTATCCAGTCGGCATAGTAGTCACAACCGCCACCGATGACGCGAAAAAGCCGGGTGAAGCAGACGGCTTAGCGACATGGGAAGAAATTGCACAAGATAGAGTGCTACAAGGTACATCAAGTGGAGCCGGCGGAACAGTAGAAGCAGGATTACCAAATATAACCGGATACATAATAGGGTATGGTGGTAGAACAGGATTTGGAGGGGCAGGCGGAATGGCTTATCTATCTGATGAGCAAGAAAGAATCCCGTCGATGGGAGATATTGTTCCGGGAAATACGTCTTCGTTAAAAGCAGTGCTTGACGCGTCAAAATCAAACAATATTTACGGAAACTCAAGCACCGTACAGCCGCCGGCGTACAAAGTGCATTTTTGGAAAAGGGTAAGTTAATCATGACATTTTTTCAAAATCTCAAAAGGAAAATAAAAAAATATAACAAGCCTCCTATCTGGTGGGGCGGTTTTGTTACCTGCGTTTTCGTCTTAGATTTGATTGACTTTGCCGAATACTTCTGCCGGACAAGTCTCAATCTTTTAGATAAATGGGAATCAAAGACAGTCGTAAGCGTTGTGCTGATGTACATCTTGTCATTTATTAACAGTGCATACGGCGTAGTGCTCAATGCGTACTTCTGGCTGATCATCATTGACATCAGCACCCGTTGGCTGGCTATCGGGTATCAGTATCTTGTAGATAAAGGCATGGATCCTGATTACTTAACAACACGAGAGAAACTGTACGGTATAATTCTTGCTTTTAGCGCGAAACGCTTAAAATCGAAAATCATGCTGTGGGGGTTTCTGACAAAGTTTATTCTCTTCACAATTCTCATTCTTACTGCTTCGCAGATTGACACGGTTTTATCGGCAATAGAAATCCCGCTGTCATGGCCAGTGCTTAAATTTATGTTTGGCTACATCTGCTACAACGAAATACTTTCGATTTGTGAGAATTTGAGAGACGCCGGCAATCATCACATCGACAAGTTGATAACGCTGCTTGACAACAATATATTTGCAAAGCTCAAGAAATAGCCGCTATTTAGCGGCTATTTT
>UMEP01018576.1_pt1 | contig 12633 bp, 8 predicted proteins | sample 1964771 | NCBI WGS metagenome assembly UMEP01 (sample SAMEA4836022, study PRJEB28245) | human gut metagenome | biome: gut microbiome; material: fecal sample | place: Denmark | collected 2008 | reverse complement strand
CGGTTTTGATATGGAAACTATAAAAGGAAGCTATCTGGATTAATAACGCAACCCAATCAAATACTTCAATTATATGGCTTGGGGAATTTGATTATAAATGCCCATAACATTTTTCTTACCCTGGAGCGACAGGGAAACGACCTTTAAAAACGCCCTATAAAGACTGCTCCAACCATTAGAGAATGGCTGGAGTATCTTTTTTTACCCGCAACATCAATACCCGACGGGTCTGTCCCGTTACCCGGAAACGATTATCGGTACGTTCGTTTACCAGCCATACGATATCATCACCGGCACACACCACATATTGGTTTTCTTTATCGAACAAAGAGTACTTGCGGTCGCGCAAATAGTCGCGCACCTTCTTGAATCCACGCATACCAAAGGGAACGAACTTATCGCCCGCCTGCCATTTACGCAATACCAGCGGAGCCTTTACCTTCGAAGCATCCAGACAAGCCACATGCACATCTTTCGGCACTTGGAAGCCTGCATTCACCTCAACCGTTTCCTGCTGCAAAGTCCATACCACTTCTTCCGTTTCTTCCCGTTTTCTGACCAGCAGGCAATCACGGTCGCGCAGAACCACATAATCCGCCGAATAAAACAACCTGCCCGATTCTCCATCCAAGCTACGGTAAATATCATTCAGTTGCGCCGAATTGAATCCCAGCGGATGCAACAATTCGAACAAAACCGCCTGCGGAGACACTTCCCGCAGCACAGAACTGATATGAATGCGCCCTTCATCATCCTTTACCCGCTTGCAAGACTCTTCCATTGCCGAACGATAGACCGCCTCTACATCAGCAAGCCTACGCGCGGTCCCGGCGATGGTCTCGCTTACCGACGGATTGATTTCTTTCAATAGCGGAAGCACATCGAGCCGTATTTTATTACGCATAAACACATCCTTTGCATTAGTACTGTCGGTCACATAGTCCTGCCCCAACTGCTTCAGATAGCACAAAATCTCCTCACGGCTCACCTCCAGAAGCGGACGCACCACCTTGCCGTTCTTTGCCGCAATGCCTTTCAATCCCTGTATGCCTGTTCCCCGAACCAGATTCAACAAGAAAGTCTCTACGCTATCGTCACGATGATGAGCCACAGCGATTGCCTGCGCTTGCTCTTGCATACGGATTTGTTCGAACCAAGCATAACGAAGCTCGCGTGCTGCCATCTCTACCGAGACATGATGCGCAGCGGCATATGCCTTCGTATCAAAATCAGCCACATGCAAAGGCACTTCCAGCCTTGCACACAAAGTCCGCACAAAAGCCTCATCCCGGTCCGATTCCGTCCCGCGCAAATGGAAATTACAATGGGCTGCCACACATCGTACACCCGATTCCACCAGCACACGCAACAAAGCTACCGAGTCGGCTCCCCCACTCAGTGCCACCACAACCGTATCACCTCCGGCAAACAAATCTTTCTCGCGGACAAATCGCAATATCTTCCTTTTAAACATAAAGCAAAGATAAGAAAAATACCTGACTATATGCAATGCCTCATGCACCTATGTGCAAAACCTCTTGCAGATAAGTGCTCCCAACACCCCATATACATACATTCTGAAGCGAAAACCGATGCAACTTCTTTGCATTCTATTTAAAAACAATCTAAATAACTTGCATGGTAAAAATCTATCCTATATCTTTGCCGCAAAATAAACGGCAACTATGAGACTATCAGAACTTAAAACTGGAGAAAAAGGAGTCATCATCAAGGTAATGGGGCACGGAGGATTCCGCCGGCGCATCATCGAGATGGGCTTCATCAAGGGAAAGACGGTGGAAGTACTGCTGAACGCACCGCTGAAAGACCCTATCAAATACAAAATCATGGGATACGAGATTTCACTCCGCCGGCAAGAGGCAGAGATGATTGAAGTGATGAGCGAAGAAGAAGCACGCGCCTCCATGCACGAAGACCGGGTGCTCAACCCCATCGAAGAAGACATTCCCGTATCCGAAGAAAAGCTGAAGGAAATAGCACAGGGCAAACGGCGCACCATCAACGTGGCACTGGTGGGGAACCCCAACTGCGGCAAGACTTCACTTTTCAACATCGCTTCGGGAGCGCACGAACATGTAGGCAACTATAGCGGAGTAACGGTAGATGCCAAAGAAGGGCATTTCGATTTCCAAGGCTATCACTTCCGGCTGGTCGACCTGCCGGGCACCTATTCGCTCTCGGCATACAGTCCCGAAGAACTTTACGTGCGTAAGCACATCATCGATGAGACACCCGACGTCATTATCAACGTAGTGGATGCAGGCAACTTGGAGCGCAACCTCTATCTCACCACCCAACTCATCGACATGAATGTGCGCATGGTGGTGGCACTCAACATGTACGACGCACTGGAGCATAGCGGAAATACCCTCGACCATAAAACACTGGGGCAACTGTTAGGCGTACCTATGGTGCCCACCGTAAGCCGCACAGGAAAAGGTATCGACACACTTTTCCACGTCATCATCGGGCTATACGAAGGTGCCGACTTCATGGGGCAAAAAGATGAGATCAAGAATGAAGCCCTGCGCGAACTACGCCAATGGCACGACCAGTACGCGCCCGACCACAAGTTCGGAAGCAAGGAAGAAGAAGTACAAGAGTTTGACTCGAAAAGCTATATCCGCCACATCCACATCAACCACGGACCGGAACTGGAGCGCAGTATCGATGCCGTAAAGAAAGAAATCTGCAAGAACGAGAACATCCGTTACAAATACTCCACCCGCTTCCTGGCCATCAAGCTGCTGGAAAACGACAAGGATATCGAGCAGCACGTCATCTCTACCCTTCCCAACGGCACAGAAGTCATCCAGATACGCGACAGGGAAGCCGAACGCATCCGCCGGGCGATGAACGAAGACAGCGAACAAGCCATCACCGATGCCAAATACGGCTTTATCTCGGGCGCACTGAAAGAAACTTTCGTGGAGAAGAACCAGAACACCGAAGCATTCACCCGTGTGGTAGACAGCATCGTGACCCACAAGATATGGGGCTTCCCCATCTTCTTCCTTTTCCTTTACATCATGTTCGAGTGCACCTTCATCCTTGGTGCCTACCCGCAGGAGTGGATTGAATGGCTGGTAGCACAAATCGGTTCACTGGCCGAACATTACATGCCCGCAGGCCCACTCAAGGATTTGGTCATCGATGGCATCATCGGAGGTGTGGGAGGCGTCATCGTGTTCTTGCCCAACATCCTGCTGCTCTACATCTTCATCTCGTTCATGGAAGATACGGGTTACATGGCACGCGCGGCATTCATCATGGATAAAATTATGCACAAAATGGGATTGCACGGCAAGTCGTTCATCCCCCTCATCATGGGCTTCGGATGCAATGTGCCGGCTATCATGGCTTCGCGCATCATCGAAAGCCGCAAGGCACGCCTGGTCACCATGCTCATCAACCCGCTGATGTCGTGCAGCGCCCGCCTGCCCATCTATCTGGTATTGATAGGAGCCTTCTTCCCCAGCCACGCCAGCCTGGTATTGCTCTCGCTCTACGTAGCCGGCATCCTGCTCGCCGTGCTCATGGCACGCATCTTCAGCAAGTTCATCGTAAAAGGCGAAGATGCTCCTTTCGTCATGGAACTTCCACCCTACCGTATGCCTACGGCAAAATCGGTGGCACGCCACACCTGGGAAAAAGGCGCGCAATACCTCAAGAAGATGGGAGGAATCATCATGATAGCGTCCATCATCATCTGGTTCCTCGGATATTATCCCAACCACGACCGGTATGAAACTACCGCCGAACAGCAGGAGAACTCCTACATCGGCCAGATAGGCAAAGCCATCGAGCCCGTTATCGAACCGTTAGGATTCGACTGGAAGATGGGCATCGGCATCTTGTCGGGCGTAGGAGCCAAAGAGCTGGTGGTCAGTACGCTGGGCGTACTCTATACCAACGAAGAAGACATCGAGAATGTCAATCTCTCCGAACGCATCCCCATCACGCCCTTAGTGGCATACGGCTATATGCTCTTCGTACTGATATACTTCCCCTGCATCGCCACCATAGCGGCTATCAAGAACGAGTCGGGAAGCTGGAAGTGGGCAGCTTTTGCGGCTTGCTATACTACCGTACTTGCCTGGATAGTGGCGTTTGCGGTGCATCAGATAGGGAAATTATTTATTTAATTGACTAGTTGACATCGGTTTTAATTAGATAAATACATGCTATTAAAGACCTAGTACCTGGTCAACTAGTGCCTAGTTCCTAAAAATAAAACTCATGGACACACAAACTATCCTTGTTTATATCATCGTGCTGCTCTGCGTTATTTACGCAGGGCGGCACTTCCTGAAGTTCTTCAAGAAGAAGAAACCGGGACAAACCGATTGCGGGTGCGGATGCGGATGTGCCGGATGCCAGAAAGGGAAACACAAGAAACCTTGAAAGCATTGCCCGATTAACCAATATTCACTATCCGCCAATAGGGAGCTTCCGGTTTCCTTCCGTCATACAGATGAAACCAATTAAAGAAGCCAAAGTTATGAAAAAGTTAGAAGCTGTTTTGAATTTATCGTGCGATGATTTGGGATGAGTTTTTGAGGCATTTTTGCTTCTGTGATGAGGAAGATAGCGGGCTATCTGACGAAGAACAGGAGCGAAAAGGACCAAAAAATCGCCCAAAGCACACACGAAAACGGATACATCAAGCCAAGAAAAACTTTTTGGAGAAATTCAAAACAGCTTCTTATTCTTTTTATTGTTAGTAATCTTTTCCACCTCCGCCTTCGCGCAGAAGGTGGAACACGGAGTGTTAGTCGGCGGAGGTATCGGATTCCCCATGCAGGACAGCAAGCAACTTATTCCGCCTACCAACGAATTACGCTACGACCATAACCTGAAAGGAAACGGGATGATAGGATACCGCTTACGCTTCCTGCCTCAGCGGAAACACTTCTTCGACCTCGACCTTACCATCGGATTCCAAGGTATGAGCACACAAAAATACGTGCCGTTCCTTTCTAAACAAGACGGCACTTACACCGGCAATGAAGGAGATGAGTTCAGCGAGTTCGTCATGCCCGTATCCATAGCTGCCAGCTGGAACTACCGCATCACCGGGAAGTTCTTCTTCGGGCTGGGTATGGCTCCTACCCTCTATGTCCGCCCGCAAGCCGTATTCGACCTGCCCGTACTGGCAAAGATAGGCTACCGCGCAGGAAAGCATTGCGAGCTTGCCCTCTCCTACCAATACGGATGCCTCGATGTACTGAAGCATTTCAACAAAGGAGCGGCAAACGGACGCAAAGGGCATCTGTCCGACCTCATGCTCTCCGTGTACGTTCCTTTCTGAGCAAACAGAAACAAATAGATGCGAACAACAGACATAAATTGAAAAGTAATCTGCGAAATCTGCGTCAATCTGCGCTTCAACTAACGAACGCAGAGGCGCAGAAGCAGATACTTTTTTTAACTGAAACGACATACATATTTCAACGGATTTTGCTTAATTTTGTCATGAAACCCAAAAAGCATGAAAACAAAAGGCATAGCGTACACCATATTTTACTTTATCGGCTTGTTCTTGCTTTTCGGATGCAAGAAACAAGACGTTTCCCCTTTGCCTGAACTTATACAGGCAGAAGCACTAATGTTTAATAATCCGGACAGTGCCCTGCATATCTTGAAAACGATGCCTATTCCTTCCGCACGAAATAAAAAACAACATGCCTTGTGGTGCCTGCTGACAACGCAAGCCCAATTCAAATTGTGCCTGCCTTTCCAGTCCGATTCCCTCATCCGCATTGCTTATGACTATTACCGACATACTGATAACGCTCGAAGGAAAGCCATGTCGGCACTTTATATGGGCAATGTCAACTATGAACTGAAGAATATCACGAAAGCCATGAATTACTTTTTAGAGGCTAAAGCAAATATAGAAAAGATCAACAACTATAAGTTAGGCTATCTGGTCATGTCCTCCTTAGGCAACCTGTATGTGTACCGCAACCTGACCGACTATGCCTTGGAAGCCTTTCAAGAAGCCTACGATTATGCCGTGAAAGACTCCTGCAAACGGTATGAAATGACAACTTTACAAGATTTTGGAAGAACATATAGCGTAAGAGGAGAGTATGAACGTGCTATCCAGTCTTATAACCAAGCCATTCAGATACGAGACAGCATCCATGAAACTTTCAACTCCTTAGAAAGCGAATTGGCTGATGTCTATTTTGCTTTGGGAAATTACGAGAAAGCACTGGATTTAGAAAAACGAGCAATAAAAAACAATATTGCTCCAGATTATTATGGAATAGGGGAAACTTTCCTTTGTCTGGAAGAATACGATTCGGCTTATTATTATTTAAAGAAAGCCTTACATACTTCCAATGTATATACACTTGCAGGAGTGTATGAAGCTTTATTGTCTCTGAGCCAGCAGCCCACTTATCGGCAATATATGACAGACTTTTGCGATTCCTTATTATTCTATCAAGATTCCATTTATGCGTTAGACAAAAGTGAAACCATCATAGCCTATAAAGAGAAATACGAACACCAAAAACTTGCTCACCGCAATCAGCAATTAGAGTTTCAAACTGCACGATGGTTTTTGTTGAGCATTATTGCTGTGCTTTGTTTGATTGGGGTCATCACCTACTTCTACATATACCGAAAGACAATGCTATACCGAAAGAAAGAAGATTTAAACCGCCTAACAGCACAACTAAACAAAAACCAACGGCTTATGGCACGAAATAATATCTACATTGCAGAATTGGAAAAACGAATTGCTGAAAATAAGGAAGTTGCAGAGCAATTGGAAGAGCAACGCGAAACCCTTGCTTTTCTGCGCGAAGAGAACCAAACTTTACAACAAAAGAATGCACACCTGCAAACTGAAATCACCTCCTATAAATCCACTAATGGAGCAACCACTATTACCGAAGCATTCAATCAACTCCAGCTAGAGAAAGACCAATTGACTGCTCTTCTGATTGAAACACATCCCTATCTCACAGCTTTGCATCAGCACCCTATTTGTTTAAGCAATGCGGACAGAAACCAAATATGCAAACTTGCCGATACCATCTACACCGGCTTCAGGCAACGTCTGCTTACATCTATACCTTCATTAAGCGAATACGAAGTGTTGCTTTGCTGCCTGATAAAGCTGCATTTCTCCGTTAGCGAGATTGCTACACTCTTGGCCATTTCACCCGCATCCGTCTCCACATCCAAATCTCGACTGAAAAAGAAAATCTACACTCAACTCAAACTTTCTGACGAAAAAAGGAGCTTCGATACTTGGATTTGGGAGTATTGAAAAGCAATGTACAGATTAAACGCATAGGAATGTTTATAATCAACTGATTTTCAACAACCAAGAAAATCATTATGTCTATATGAAATCAAGGTAAGTTTCTTGTTGGTTTTACTTGTTATGTCTAATTTTGCAGCAAATCAAAAACGAGAAAACTATGAGAAAAACAAAACTATTGATCGCGGGGTTGTTGATTTGTTGTATACTTCCTGCCTATGGATATCATAGAAAAGACAATAAATCTACAAGACTAAATGGGAGATGGCATACGCATAGCATAAAACGCAGCCTTTCTAAAATACCTATATCCGGAGAAGTGACAAACGGTCTCCTCATCTTGACTAACAGTCAGCCGGATAGAACGGTGTATCTTGAAATTCGAAATTCACAAGGCGTTTCTATTCTTACGAAAGAAATTCTTCAAGAGAACTCTGCCTATATGGTCATACCGTTAGATGCATTGCAAGACGGAGAAGAATACACCTTGATTATTACTAGTTCTATTAAATCAGACCAACTAATCACAACTTTCTAATGAGATAAAGGCAGACCGCTTCCTTTTCCCCGCTAAAAGAAACCGGAAGTGCCTGCCCCAACCACCTAAAAAGAAAGGAGGTGAGTGCGAAGATAGAAACCAAAAACAAACAACAATACACTTTAATAGTAAAGAATAGTGAAGAACATACATAACAATCCATTCAAAACAACCATTACATCATTATGAACGTAAAATTATCCATTATACTCATACTGTCTCTTCTAAATATCCTGCCAATAGCAGCCCAACAAGTAAAGTTTGGCGTAGAAGCCGGAGCAAACCTGTCACACTATCTGACAAGTCAAAAGCATACGGCAGAACAAACAGGAGGAATGAAAGCCGGGTTCCAAGTAGGGGCAACCGTCGACTATGAGTTCAAAAAACATTGGACACTTTCATCCGGACTGACACTTTTACAGAACCGGAGCACCATGAAATTCTCGCCTTACATGGTGACACATTTTCCTAAGACAGACACTAAAATAAACAACCTGATCCTGCCCCTCAAGATAGGTTATAACTTCCACATTACCGAGCGTTTCTGCCTGATGCCGTCTATCGGTCTTTATGCAGCATACGGCTTCAGCGCAGGAAGTTCCTCGCTGGAAATTGTACAGCCCGATGGAGAAGGTGCACGCACGGAAACACACCAATGGAATCCGATGAAAGGATATTCGTACCCCGTCGAAGGAAGCCCGAACAATGCACATGCTCTTCTCACTCCTTTCCGCCACTGGGAATATGGAGGAACTGCCGGACTGAAAGCAATCATAGCCGAACATTACACCGTCAGTTTCAATTACATGGTAGGCATCAAACAGGTGCACGACCTGTTAGGATTGCGGAACTCTAATTTCCAACTGAATATCGGATACCGGTTTTAAACGGCATACCTTTTTGATGCGATAATACCCAAGCGCAATCTGCACGCTCTCCACAGAAGAAACAGATTGCGCTGGCTTCGTATTTCAAAAAGACAACGATTCAAATATGCCTTTTGATGAACACAAGTGAGTTCGCCGTTTAACGATGCACATGAGTACAATAAAGAGCATTTCTTGAAAAGACAGATGGAAAACTGATGGAAAACATGAAGAAAAATGAAAAATTTCGGTGGAAAGTATTGCAGATTCAAAAAATAGTCATACCTTTGCAACGCATTTGAGAAACACAAGTGTAACAACCAATGGTTCCTTGGATGAGTGGCTTAGTCAGCGGTCTGCAAAACCGTGCACGGCGGTTCGAATCCGCCAGGAACCTCAAAGCATGAAGGTCGGCTGAATGTTCAGCCGGCCTTTTTTCGTTAACCGTAAAAGAAATAAAACCTAACCCTAAAAAACTATCGAGCATGAAAACATTCGTATGCGCCGTATGCCTGCTTCTTGCCGCCTGCTGCACCCTTTCCACTCATGCGCAAACGCGCTATTCGCAACGCATGGCGGAATCGCAAGGCAAACAATGGACACACGGCAAATCGTGGGACTACGTGAACGGGCTGGTAGCCAAGTCGCTCCTGAACCTTTGCGAGCAATATCGGTATGCCGACTGGACTGCCGACTATTACCAATGGGCTAAAGAATATGCCGACAACGCCATCAATCCCGACGGCACCTTCAAGAACTTCAAGAAAGGGAACATCGACAACATCAATTCGGGCAAGGTGCTCTTCGCCCTTTACCGCCACGAAAAAGCCTTGGACGAGCAGAACGGCACGCACAATGCCGACCGCTACAAAAAGGCTGCCGACTGGCTACGCAATTACCTGGTGAACGACTATTCGCGTATCCAGACAGGCGATGCCAAAGGATGTTTCTTCCATAAAGATATCTATCCGGGACAGATGTGGCTGGACGGTCTCTATATGGGAGCCGCCTTCTATGCCGAATGGCAAGCCAACTTCGACCCCAACAATACAAAGGCATGGACCGACATTGCGCACCAGTTCAAGACCATCGCCCGCCATACCTACGATGCCGGCAAGCAATTGTATTATCACGCATGGTCTGCCAATCCCGAGGATGTCAACTCGTTCTGGGCAAACAAAGCCGAACCTCACAAAGGCTGCTCCAAGGAATTCTGGGGACGAGGCATAGGCTGGTATTTCGCCGCACTGGTCGACGTACTGGAAGTGATGCCCCAGTCGCACCCCGACTACAATGAGCTGAAGACCATCGTAAATACCGTAGCCAAGGGGCTGGCACACTGGCAAGACCGGGAGAGCGGCGTATGGTACCAATTGCTGCAATACGACGACTCGTTCGTAAGCCGATGCGGCATCGCCAATTACCTGGAGTCCTCGGCTTCGAGCATGTTTACCTACGCTTATCTGAAAGGCATCCGCCTCGGCATCCTGCCCGAAAGCTATAAGGACGTAGCCGAAAAGGCATACCAAGGATTGCTGAAAACCTTTGTCACCACCAACGAAGACGGCACCATCAACCTGAACCAAAGTTGCCGTTCGGCAGGATTGGGTCCGGCAAAAGATCCCTCGCGCGACGGTACACCCGACTATTACCTGTGCGGTAAAGACGTAACCATCGTGAACAATGAAGGCAAAGCCATCGGCCCTTTCATCATGGCTTGCCTGGAATACGAATTAGTGAAATAAGTTTATCATTTTTCACCACAGAGGACACAGAGCCTTTTAAATTTTTATGAATTCCGCAAAATGCCCATAGTATAAGAGGAAGTTAAAAGGAGTTATACCTTCGGCAGGAGTTAAAAGCCAATAGTCTTGCTATGGCTTCCATGAACTAATGTATTGGCTTCTAACTCCTTTTAACTCCCTGAAATAACTCCTTTTAACTCCTTGTTGGGAAAATGCGGATATTCAATTATATTTTCCTGTGTGGTACCCTGTATCCTGTGGTGAACTTTTTATTTCCCAAAAAATCTTACACGGAGAGCAAATTCTTGGGAATATCCATTAGCCTACCGATAAAAATGCGTATTTTTGCCCGTTCAAACAATTCAAGAGACAAAAAAGATGAAATTCATTCATATTCTTTGCGTAGCGGCTGCGTTGTGGATAGGTAATCCCGTACTGAACGCACAGACCGCGGGCGATGCGGGATTTTTCCTGCATACCGTGGCACAGGGGCAAAGCTTATATTCTATTTCACGGATGTACAATGTGCCGGTAAGTGATATCGTGCGTCTGAATCCCGGAAGCGACCAGAAAATCCGCACGGGCGAAACGTTGAAAATCCCGCAAGCATCTGCTGCCAAGCAGGGACCGCAGTATCATACCATTCAGCGGGGGGAAACCCTGTATCAGCTGACTGTGAAATATGGGGTGACTGCGCAAGCCATTTGTGCTGCAAATCCTGGTCTGAGTGCCAGCAATTTCCGTGTGGGGCAGGTTATCGTGGTTCCGGTTCCTGATGAAAAGACAGAGGCACAACCTTCTTCTACTCTTGCAAAACAGGGTTCGGAACAGGCGAAAGACGAATGGAAGACAATGCACAAGGTGCAACGCCGTGAAACCATATTCAGCATCTGCCGCCAGTATGGCATCAGTGAAGAAGAATTGCTGGCGGCGAACCCTGAGCTGAAGAAAGGTAAGCTGAAACGGGGAACCTTCCTTTTTATCCCTTATCCAGAGGCGGAACGCCAGGCTATGGCAGAGGTGATAGAGGCGGCAAAACAGGCTGCTGCCGAGCCTACCAACGAGGAACTGTTCAGGCAAAATGCTGCTGAAAAGAAACCCATTCATACGATTAAAGTGGCACTGGTGCTCCCTTTTTCGAAAGAGAACGGTGCACAGCGCGAGCCACAGACACGTATTGTGGAGTTTTACGAAGGTTTTCTGATGGCGGCAGACAGCCTGAAACGTCAGGGAGTGTCGATGGATATCTATGCCTACGATACCAAGGAGACTAAGGCAGGTGCCGAAAAAATTCTGGCAGACAGCCGGATGAAAGAGATGGATTTGATTGTGGGGCCGGTAAATGCCGCTTCGATTGCTCCCTTGACGGATTTTGCCCGGCAGAACAATATCCGGTTGGTGGTGCCGTTTGCTCCTAAGGTAGACCAGGTGTTCAACAATCCTTTGCTTTACCAAGTGAATACGCCACAATCGTATCTGTACTCGGAGGTATACGAACATTTTCTCCGTAAGTTCGGGCGGAGTAATGTGGTGTTCCTTGATGATGGTACGCCCGACCCTGAAAAAGCCGATTTCATTAAGGGAATGAAGGCGGAACTGAAGGATAACGGTGTGCGTTTTACCCAGATACGCCTGGAGGGGGAAATTGACCCTGCCCGGGTTATCAGTGCGATGGACACGCTGCAACAGAACATTTTCGTACCGCTTTCGGCACGCAGTACAGCGTTGACAAAACTGGTTCCTCATCTTACGCTGGTGCGCAAGGAACATCCGCATTTCGACATGCACCTCTTCGGTTATCCTGAATGGCAGACCTACACGCAGGATTTCCTTGCCAACTTTTACGAACTGGACACGTATTTTTATTCGTCGTTTTATACCAACAACCTGTTTCCAGCCGCCGTGGACTTCACACATGCCTACCGGCACTGGTATAGCAAGGATATGGCGAATATCTATCCCAAATACGGCATGCTGGGGTTTGACATCGGTTATTATTTCCTGAAAGGGCTTTCGCAGTATGGCAACAAATTGGAAGACAATCTGGACCGTATGAAGGTGGTACCGATACAGACCGGATTCAAGTTTGAGCGGGTCAATAACTGGGGCGGATTCATCAACCGCAAGATATTCTTCGTACATTTCTCGCAAAATTACGAACTGGTCAAACTTGATTTTGAA
>UMEP01074242.1_pt1 | contig 12634 bp, 10 predicted proteins | sample 1964771 | NCBI WGS metagenome assembly UMEP01 (sample SAMEA4836022, study PRJEB28245) | human gut metagenome | biome: gut microbiome; material: fecal sample | place: Denmark | collected 2008 | reverse complement strand
TAGATTCCTGCTTTAACGGCAATGATGCGGTCTATTATATTACAGAAGAAAGTTATGATGCTATCTTGCTGGATGCCATGCTTCCTGGTAAAGATGGATTTGAAGTTTTAAAAGATATTCGCAGTCAGAAAATTGAAACACCAGTTATGTTTCTGACTGCCCGTGACCAGACAGAGGATATTGTAACTGGTCTTGATTGCGGTGCTGACGATTACGTTGTAAAACCATTTTCTTTTGATGAGGTTCTCGCAAGACTTCGTGTTATCATAAAGCGCAGCCCACAGGAACACGGAACTACCTACAAATGTGCTGATCTAATTATAGATACGGATAAAAAATCGGTAACACGAGCAGACACAGATATTGAACTCTCCCCAAAGGAATACGCTATTTTAGAATACATGGTAAGAAATAAAAACATCGCTCTTTCTCGCTCACAGATTGAATCCAATGCGTGGGGACTTGATTTTGAGGGTGAATCTAACATTATCAATGTATATATTCGGTATCTTCGAAAAAAAATTGATGATGATTTTGATGTAAAACTCATTCAGACAGTTCGTGGAATCGGATATATGTTAACTGAGTCTGAAAAATAATCTCTTTATAATATTTATTATGAAAATAACGCCCAATTACCTATCTTCCATGAAAGGATTTTTTATGAAAAAGGGAAAAAAAGTCTCCATTACCTATTATATCTCCTGCCGTTTTATTGGAATTATAGTTATTATGTACATTATTATTATTTTCTTTATTACCTATTTTTCCAATCAAACAATTCTAAGAGATATCCGACATCAGATTCGCCAAGAAAGCCGCTACGATTTTCTTAATATTGACATAAAAAATGAAAAATTGATTATAGGAAAAAACTTTATTTTTAAAGAAAATCATATTCAAAAAATTATTTTGGATGATTCTGGAAAACAGCTATATGGCTCATATCCAATTAAAGATTTAGAAAATTATCCAATCAATAATAAAAAAAAAATTTCGACAAGTGAAAACTTCCGATGGCTATTACTACATCTTTGACCGCCGTATTATAAAAAGTGATCTTGTAACTAAAAAAAGAACGTTATTTACTCTGAGAAGCGTAGGAAAAAAATCTGATTTTACCAGTGAATATCAAGCTTTAAAATACGTTGCTTATGTATTTATCTGCTTTCTAACACTTGTTGCTATTGTACTTATCCGAATTGTTTCTTTCAAACTTACTATTCCAATGAAAGAAATCAAAAGTATAGCAGACAAGATTGGGACGGCAGCTGATTTAACAAAGCGTATAGACTATGCCGCACCTTTTAAAGAACTAGACTCTATGATTTGCGCCAATAACCGCATGATTGACCGCATCGAAGACTTATTCAACCAGCAAAAACAATTTACTTCCGATGTTGCTCATGAACTTCGGACCCCAACCTCTGTTATATTGGCGGAATGTCAATATTTAAAAAAATACGGCAGAACAATAGACGATTATAAAGAAGCACTAGACGCCATCGAACGCCAAAGTAGCGCAACAAATGAAATCATTAACCAGCTTCTTCAACTTTCCCGTTTAGATCAGGGACGCATAAAGACAAACTTTGAATATGCCAATTTTAAATTATTGATTGAATCAATATGTGAATCTGATCCACTCTGCGAGCAAAAGAAAATTACTATTCATCAAAACTTGGAAAACATATCCATTTATATGAATGTTGGCCTTATGTCTATTGCTATTAAAAATCTTGTAAATAATTCTTTAAAATACAGTCCTGATTATTCACCAGTTGAATTACGTCTGTGGAAAACTGGTGAAAAAATCTTCTTTGAAATAGAAGATTATGGATGTGGCATGAACGAAGAAGTACAAAAGCATATTTATGACCGATTCTATCGTGCTGATAAATCCCGCAATACAGAAGGATTTGGGTTGGGGCTATCTCTCGTACATAAGATTATAGAACTGCATAAAGGAACAATTCGTGTGCAAAGTGAACTGGGAGTGGGTTCTATTTTTACACTTAGCCTTCCTTCAGACAAAAGTCCCCAACAATTGAATTAATCACCCAAACTTTCCAGTCATTCACGCAAAAGATTCATTCTCTCTTGCAAAAGGGAACTGTACCATAAGACTCTCTCTTAAACATGTTCTAAAATCTTTAATGTTATTTTAATGTTTCTACGGTATCCTCTCCGTGTTAAAAATTATGAACAGCTATCCAGAATCCACTTGCCAACTACAGCATTTCTATCAAAAGAATAGATATATTAGACATAATCCGTCAAAGCCAAGAGTAATTGAAATTATAGATTTTAACATATAGTTTTCTATTATATAGGATTCTGAATAGCGTTGCAAAATAAATAAAAAAAGAATGAAAAGAGGATAACATGAAAACATTATACATACACATCGGCTGTCCCAAAACAGCCACCACTTCTATCCAATATTTTTGCAATGAAAATAAAGAAATACTCTCGAAAAATGGAGTATATTTTCCTATATTTGAACAAAAATATAAAGATGTCAATCCATATCGCAATGGACATTTTCTTATTGCCCATCAGTATGATTCCAATGGAAAAATCAATACTTTAGACGAACACAGAATTTTTCGTTTCAATATGGATCATATTATCTATATGTTTTCTAAATATAATAACATTCTTCTTTCCGATGAAAGCATCTGGCACAGTGCACATTTTTTCAAAAAAGATTTGTGGGAAATTTTAAGAAAAGAATCTCTTAAAAGTGCATTTAAAATAAAAATCATTGTGTATCTCCGAAGACAAGATGCCGCTTTAAATTCCATGTGGAATCAAAAAATAAAGAAATCCAAACAGCGTTTCCGTTCTATGTCATGGGAGGAATTCATTAATACCACTCCTCCAGCTATTTATTTAGATTATGAAGAAGGTTTAAATAAAATCGCTTCTGAATTAGGCTCCGAAAATATCATTGTCCGCCGCTATGGTAAAAAATATTTTAAAAATGGGTCTATTTATGATGATTTTTTAAGCACACTTGGTCTTTCCCTGACAGATGATTATACAATCACCACCTTTGAACGTAACCCTCGTTTGAGCGGTAACTCTAATGAAATGCAGCGAATCTTTAACAGCATCCCCAACGCTACCAAAAAAGATTTTTCTTTCTTTTATCATATGCTCTCTGAAGTTTCATCTGAAGACCCCGATACAGAAAAACTGGGAATGTTCACTCCCGAAGAAGCTTCTGCCTTCATGGAAAACTATCGTGCCAGCAACCGTAGAATCATGGAAAAATATTTTAACTGCTCCGAAGATTTATTTAAAACGAATTTCAAAAACATAAAAAAATGGGAATGGAATTCCAGACATATGTGCGAGGATATTATCCGTGTCCTCGGCAACACTACTATTTCTTTAAGAAAAGAAAATGAAGATATGCAACAACATATCCTTGAATTAGAAAAAGCTATCGAATTGCAAAATGAAAATATATCCACCTTAAAAACCAAATTAAAACATCCGGTAAGAACTCTTTTCCAAAAGATTGCTGATTCGTCTCATTAAATAGACAGACACCCTCAAATCCACCAACCTTGAATAGTGATTTCAAATTTATGAAAAAGCAAAAAATAAAACCCCCATATCGTCTTATCTGTGGACTGGGAGCAAGTGTTGGATGCGAGTATAGGGGCGACTATTCAACACATCGCAACGAAAGTCACAGATAGGACGGTATGAGGGTTCTATTTTCGTCTGTCTATTTTAAAAAATCACTATTCAATAGTAATATACTGTTTTTCTTCCACTGGTTTCTGCACTTCTTTTGGAACTGCTACCGTTAAAATTCCATTATTAAATGCAGCCTTCAAATCTTCCTGTTTTACACCTTCACCAACATAGAAGCTTCTCTGGCAGCTTCCGCTATATCTTTCTCTACGGATGTAGTTACCCTGTTTATCTTTCTCATCTTTGTTAGTATTCTGCTGTGCGGTAACAGTCAGATAACCATCTTTCAGTTCTGCTTTGATGTTCTCTTTTTCAACTCCCGGCATTTCCATCTCAAGTTCGTAATGGTCACCAGCGTCTTTTACATCAGTCTTCATCAAATCATAGTTAACAGTTGTATAATTTCCTGCGAATGGGAACATATCATCAAATACATCATCTACAAAATTATTTCCAAAAATACTAGGCATCATCATAAGTCATTTCTCCCTTCAAATAAAATCCTAAATAACGGATTCTTAAATAATCAATTTTAAAAAATTATATTTTAATCTATTATTCAAGCTACTAATTTCATTACTAATTCTGCTTTGAAATCCTCGCCTGTATTATTAACCTGTTCACTTATATTTCATCAGAGTTCCTTTCGGTCATCTGTTATTTTATTAAACTTTATTTTCAAGTTTTTTATTCGATTTTATTCGATTCTCAATAGATGTTAAGGAATTATTCACTGATTGTAATATATTTCTTCTCTTCTTTTGCTTTCTTATCTTCTTTCGGAACGGTGATACTTAAAATACCATTCTTAAATACAGCTTTCACATCTTCCTGCTTTACATCTCCAATGTAGAAGCTTCTTGATAAATTACCTGCGTAACGTTCACGGCGGATATACTTACCGGTTTCTTTGTCAGTCTCATCTTTATCTAAACCTTTTGCAGCAGAAATGGTAAGATATCCATTGTCAAATTCCAGCTTAATCTCATCTTTCTTAAATCCTGGAAGATCAACGTCTACTTCGTAACTATTCTTTGTCTCTCTTACATCTGTCTTCATAAGGTTCTTTGCATGTTTTCCATACAATGGATTCTTCTTACCGAAAAATCTCTTTTCAACCGGGTCACTAAACCAGCTATCAAAATCATCAAATAAATTCTCTCCAAAAATACTAGGCATCATCATAAGTCATTGCTCCTTTCAAACTCTTTTACTGTCTTCAGCAAATCGGAAGCATCTTTCTTTCGACTATGTTGAAATGATTTTTCTGAACTTTGGTTTGGAACTCTTTTTCTTATCTCTTTATGTCCTCTCCTTTGTTCTAGCTGTAATATAACACCTATTATTAGCCACGTCAAGCGTTGAGTGCTAAAAATTTGTGAACATTTTGTGAAATCTTCTTGATTTTCTCTCAAGGCTTTTTATTTTGAGTCAGAACTGATTTTCCCTTAAATAATTCCTGCATTATTTCCTGCGTAAGTCTCTGGTCTGTCAACTCTTCCATATGCGGTCAAATGAAACTCCAATCTCACAGAAAACAATCCATTTTCCTCCGAAAATGAACTCTTTCCCCCAAGCTGCTGCATCATTTTTTCCACACTCATTAAACCGATATGATTACTTTCCACTCCTGTACTTTGCTGCTTAATACCGTTCGACATTGTAAGTATATACGTTGTCTTTGTAAAACAGCCTTTTATATTTACTGGAACCGACTTATCTCCATACTTCAGAATATTTGAAAAAAGATTACTGAATATTCTTTTTATCATTCCTTTATCACCAGTAATCCATCTTTCTACATTCGTATAATCAAGCTCCGGCTGAAATCCTGCAAGCTTGATAAAGTCACTATGTTCATTAATGCAATCTCTAAAATATTCTATTGGTATTTCCTTGACTTTCGGATCATCTACCTCCTCAAATACCAGTGCATATTCAAACATTCTGTCCGTCATTTCCCGGATGTCACTTGTCTTTTGCAGACAGCGATTCAGATATTCCTCATGCATTTCCGGGTTTCGGTTTAATCGAAGTACTTCCAAATATCCATTTAAAATTGTCAAAGGCGTTCTCAAGTCATGGGACATCGCTGTAATCAAGTCCTGATTTGCCCTGCGGCTTTCCTTTTCACGAACCAAAGTATCCTGCAGAGCTGTCCGCAGATTATCCAGTTCTTCTGCGATAATTCCAATCTCGTCCTGACCCATCTCCGGCACGCTGTCTCGGAGATTACCTGCTGCCATTCGCAAAATTTCATCCTTCAACGAGGCAACCATATTCATTTTCTTTTTTATGAAAAATAAAATCACTCCGAAGAACAATCCGATGCTGACTGTCAAACAAAAAATACAATATGGATAAATAAATCGCACTCTATGATAAAACCACACCATTACCGTTGCGTATCCATTTTTAAACTTCATCGGGAACTCATATGTCTCCTCACCTTCTCCACCGGTAAGCTGATAACCCATATCAAAAAATGTACTAAATGCCGCATTATTTAACACGCTCGGAAACTTTCCTGCTACATAGGTTCCCTCTTTTAAGTTATAAATATAAATGCCCGTATATTTGTCTCCCTGACTAAGAAATGGCTGTATCTTTTTAATTCCCTCCTTATCATCTTCAGAAGACGGAATATTATAATTGGCAGCTTCTGTCCGCAGTTTTTCCCAAAAATCCTCATCCTGTGACATATCCCGGAATCCCGGAACCTGCTGAACATACTCGTAAATATCCCATTTATTCAGCCACAAAACTTCAAACAATAAAATGCTTGCCAGCCCCGTCAAAAGAATAAGAACCATCAACTGCGTATGAATCTTCCATCCTTTCGCCTTTGTCTGTACCTTTTTAATCACAGTAATACCCCTTTCCCCAGGAGGTCTTTATAATCATCGGATTCTTAGAATCTCTTTCTACCTTTCTTCGAAGATTTCGAATATGCACCATGACCGTATTCTCCGCTCCATAATAGAAATTCTCTTTCCATACTGCTTCATAAAGCCGCTCTGTCGAAAAGACCTGCCTTCTATTTTTCAAAAGCAACAGCAATATCGCATATTCTGTATCTGTAAGCTCCAATAACTGCCCATCAGAATATACACTTTTTGTCTCCTCATCCACAACCAGATTCTTGCAGGAAAAATTCTTTGGTGTCTCTACTTTCTCCGCCTTTCCTTTATAAACCTGATACCTGCGAATCAGCGCCTTCGCTCTGCTAATCAGCTCATTATAAGAAAAGGGCTTCGCCAGATAATCATCCCCGCCACTCGAAAATCCTAATGTCTTATCACTGTCCTTCGTTCTCGCACTCAAAAATAAAATCGGTGCATTACTCTCTTCCCGCATCTTCCGGCACGTCTGGTATCCATCCATTCCCGGCATCATAATATCAAGAATAATCAGATCATACTCCCTGTTTTCCAACATCTCCAATGCCTTAACGCCATTTCCCGCTGTCTCTACCAGATACCCTTCACCACCGAGCAATACCTGTATAATCTCCCGAATCTCCGGATTATCATCCACAACTAAAATACTTGAACTATTCTCTTCCAAATCTATCTGCCTTTCTAAAATAATTTCTTAAACATCTTCCAATCTCAGTATTTATTGCTGCATTTCATATTTGATACACCAGCAATACACTTACTGAATTTTCTTATTTGATTTATAAAAACCTCTATACAAAAAAATACTAATAAGAATCTTTTTTGTAAAACATTTTTTATTATTTTATTATACCTTATTTCGGCATGAAAAAAGAAAAAAAGAGCCTATCTTAAGTATTTTTAAGTTTTACTTAAGATAGGCTGTCACATTCTTTTTTCCAGATACTCTTATACGCTATTTAAATATTGTTACTATACTTCCACCTCTATAAATATCTTTCCAACCGTTCTTCCACCGTATTTTTTATCTTTTCTATTACTTCCTCGCACCAGCTTTTTTCCAGACCTGCCTGCATCCCCACCGCCAGCAGTTCCTTTTTCCCTGGATTTCTTCCATTACCATCTACCATTGTGGTATGCTCTCCATAATAAGTATTGCTGAAAGTAAGGTCATACGCAGGACTCAATCGCCATCCCTTTTTCATTTCATCGTACAAATATGTGAAATTCTTAGAATGATCATCCCTATTATGTGCAAACACATTAAAGCACATTCTGCGAAACATCTCTCTTACATCAGCTTCATTATCTCTCGTCAAAATCTTAGTCAATTTCATAAGGCTATGATAATCCAGGCTCGGCTGTTCAAAATCCAGCTCCAACAGTGCCGCTGCTGTTAACATATGAATCCTCTTTTTCTTATTTCCTGCTTTTACTTTTGTTCCTATTCCATCTACTATTCTTTCTCTGTCAAAACGCTTAATACCAAAATAGCCTTTGCATTTCTTTGATGGAAAAAGCCGCACTTCCGTCATATCAATTCCACACGCTTTCGCACATAAAGCATACTCATACTCCATCCCTCCTGCATCCTGACCGTCTACATGAGCTGGGAACTTTATAATCCAGTCTTCTCCATCAATTTCCGTCATAATCTTAGGTCTGGCACCTCCACTGGTTCCTCCCAGCAGATACAACTCATCCAATTTTTCTGAATACTCTGTATTCAATATCTTCTGGCACTGTAATGCTAAATCATCTAAATCATATCCTTGCGGCTCAAAAGAAAAATGTTCCTCCGGCCGATACGTCAATGCTCCCATTCCAGACTGTCCCACAATCGCCAAACGATTCAGCATTGTCATTTCTTCTGGCTTCATTCCTTTTTTCCGCAACATACGATTCAATAATAAATTACCCCACCCATCAGGAAGACTATCCCCAAAAACACCAAATAAACCGCCGAAATACTCTTTTGTTGGTATAAAAACCTGCTCCTTTAACGGCAAAGAAAAAGGACTAATAGAAAATCCTGTTTCCAGCCATTCCTCACTGTACTCAAATGCAATCTTTCTTCCTGCCATTAACGCCAGATTTCCAACTACTTTTCCATCATATAAAACTTGTAGTGTTCCGTTTTCTTTCATCAATAACCTCCTGAATATTCCGATATGGAACCTGTGTAAATAACTCACGAAGTTCATCTGCCATATCCAACGCCATCGCCAGCTTCGTAAGCGACAACAACGAAATCTTCCCCGTAGCCTCAAACCTCTTCACAGAACCATAACTCACCCCACTCATACGAGAAAGTTCCTCCTGCGAAATCTTTCTCCTCCGCCTAATATTCCGCACCCTCTGCGCCAGCTTCATATCAAGTTCTTCCGCCGTTTCCCAAACCAACGCCTCCATCAATGTATCTCCTTTTCTCGCTCCACTATTCTATACTCAATCTTGTTTGTGCTCAATCTTATTCATATTTTTATATTTATCCTCATTTTTCAGATAATATATTATCTAAAATCTCCGTTTTTAAGCTATTTTAGATAATATATTATCTACTATTTTACAACTAGCTTACCTCTTTAAAAATAATATGTCAAGAAGGCAAAAATTTATTCCAGCATTAAAGTCAAAAACTCTTTACCTTGATTTTTTTCATCTTAAAACCAGTGTATTTCACTTATTATTTTCGTCCTAAAATATATATTCAAATATTTGAATATATATTTTTCATACTTTTCTTATCAATTCGCCCAAAACATAAATTCTGACTGTTCTTCAACTTCCAAAGACAGCTCTCAGTAAATAAAATAACCTATATTTGTGGCCTCGGAGCAAGGTTTGGATACGAACGTGTGTAAGCGAGTATTCAAACCGCAGCGACTAAAGTCACAAATATAGGTTATTTTATTTACTGAGAGCGTCTCCTTGCCTGCGGCAAACCAGAATTCAAACTCTATTATGCTGCTTCTTCAAACTGTGAATTATACAATTGAGCATAGAATCCACCTTTCGCAAGTAACTCCTCATGATTTCCCTGTTCGATAATATCTCCATCTTTCATCACAAGAATCACATCTGCATTTTTAATCGTAGACAATCTATGCGCGATTACAAAACTCGTTCTGCCTTCCATAAGATTATCCATCGCCTTTTGGATAAGAGCCTCTGTACGAGTATCTACAGAAGATGTTGCCTCATCAAGAATCATTACCTTGCTGTCTGCCAAAATAGCTCTTGCGATAGTAAGGAGCTGTTTCTGTCCCTGAGACACATTACTTGCATCTTCATTAAGTTCCATGTTGTAACCGCCTGGAAGTGTTCGGATAAAGCTGTCTGCATGAGCTGCTTTTGCTGCCTCGATAACTTCTTCATCTGTTGCATCCAAACGTCCATAACGGATATTTTCCATAATAGTTCCTTTATAGAGCCATGTATCCTGTAACACCATTCCAAATGCTTTACGAAGATCACGTCTGTTATAATCACGAACATCATGATTATCTAAAAGAATCTGACCACTATTTACATCATAGAAACGCATAAGCAGTTTCACCATTGTTGTTTTTCCTGCACCGGTAGGCCCGACAATTGCGATTTTCTGACCCGGCTTTACGTCTACAGAAAAATCGTTGATAATCGTCTGATTTGGATTGTAGCCAAAATTCACATGAAAGAATTTCACTTCTCCTGTTACGTTTTCTACAGATACCGCTCCCTCGTGTTCCTGATCTTCTTCCTCTTCTTCTAAGAATTCAAATACTCTCTCGGAGGCTGCTGTCATGGACTGTACCTGATTGATAACCTGAGCAATCTGCTGGATTGGCTGTGTAAAGTTCTTTACATACTGAATAAATGCCTGAATATCACCGACACCAATCGTTCCTCTAATTGCTAACAGTCCACCGGAAATAGCAACTCCGGCATACCCAAGGTTTCCGACAAATGCCATGATTGGCTGCATTAAACCTGACAAAAACTGAGATTTCCATGCGGATTCATATAAGACTCCATTGGTTTCATCAAATGTTTTTACCATATCTTTTTCTTTGTTAAATGCTTTAATGACCAGATGACCACCATAACTTTCTTCTACCTGTCCATTAATATGTCCAAGATATTCCTGCTGTGTGCGGAAATATTTCTGAGAAAACTTTACGACTGTAGACATTAAGATTGCCGATACCGGTAAAATGATAAATGCAATTAATGTCATTAACGGCGAAATGGTGAGCATCATTACAACGACACCAATAAGCGTTGCTGTTGAAGTAATAACCTGCGTTACACTCTGGTTTAATCCCTGACCTAATGTATCTACATCGTTGGTGATTCTTGAAAGAACTTCACCATAAGTACGACTTTCAAAGTACTTCATCGGCATACGGTTAATTTTCTCCGAGATTTCTTTTCGAAGGCGGTAACATATTTTCTGTGTTACGCCTGTCATAATCCATCCCTGTAAAAAGTTAAACACTGTACTTGTCAGATACAATCCTAAAGTAAGCAAAAGGATCTTTCCGATACGGGTAAAATCAATCCCGCCTGTTCCGGCAATCTTTTTCATCAGGCCTTCGGCCAGCGCAGTAGTTGCCTTTCCCATAACCTTTGGTCCAGCTACTGAAAATACTGTAGATATTGCCGCAAAAATCATTACCGCAAGAATCGCAAATTTATAATTTCCAATATAGCGAATGAGTTTCTTAAAAGAACCACTGAAGTTCTTTGCCTTCTCTCCACCTTGCATCATTCTTCTTCCGCCACCCATCGGGCCACGACCCCCCATTGGGCCTCTGTTTGATGTTCCTGCTTTATTTTCAGCCATTTTACTTACCTCCTTTCTTATGTTTTAACTTCTTGTCATCAGACTTTTCCTTTAATTTGTTATTTTCTTTCTCATCAATTTTTGTAGAAAGGATTTCTTTCTTATTTGTTTCCTTCTCTGCTTTTTCTTCTGCCAAACCTAATTTCTCAAGTCCAAGCTCCTTTTCAGAAAGCTGTGACTTAGCAATCTGAAGATATACCTCACAGTTTTTCAGCAGTTCTTCATGTGTTCCTTTTCCAACAATCTTTCCATCATCCAAAACAAGAATCTGATCTGCATGTAAAATCGTGCTGACTCTCTGCGCTACAATTACGATAGATGCATCCTGCACCTTTTCATTTAATTCCTTACGAAGTGCTGCATCTGTCTTCATATCAAGTGCGGAAAAGCTATCGTCAAATACAAGTACTTTTGCCTTTTTCGCAATCGCTCTTGCAATCGCAAGACGCTGTTTCTGTCCACCAGATACATTACTTCCGCCTTGGGCAATCGGACTGTCGTATTTTTCTTTTTTCGTCTCAATAAATTCTGTCGCCTGGGCAATTTCTGCTGCTTCTTTTATATCCTCATCTGTCGCATCTGCTTTTCCAAATCGCAGGTTAGAAGCGATTGTTCCTGAGAAAAGAACACCTTTCTGTGGCACAAATCCGATTTCCTCTCGGAGTTCTTCCATAGAAATCCGGCGAATATCTTTGCCATCTAATGTAATCTGTCCACCTGTCACATCATAAAATCTTGGAATCAGATTAACCAGCGTAGACTTTCCACAGCCGGTACTTCCGATAATTGCCGTTGTCTTGCCTGGCTCCACTTTAAAATCAATATCAGAAAGCACGTTATGTTCTGCTCCCGGATACTTGAAATCCACATGTGAGAATTCCAGAACACCTTTATGCTCCTTAAGCGTTTCTGGCTTCTTCACATTCTGAACAGAAGCTTCTGTCTTAAGAACTTCATCAATACGATCTGCTGCAACACCCGCTCTTGGTACCATAATAGACATCGCTGTCATCATAAGAAATGCCATAACGATCTGCATTGCATAAGTAATAAACGCTGTCATCGCACCAACCTGTAACGTACCCGCATCAATTTTTTGTGCGGAAACCCATGTGATTAGAATGGTAACACTGTACATGATAAACATCATTCCCGGCATCATAAACGTCATAATACGGTTTGTAAAAAGCTGCGT
>UMEP01004888.1_pt1 | contig 12637 bp, 17 predicted proteins | sample 1964771 | NCBI WGS metagenome assembly UMEP01 (sample SAMEA4836022, study PRJEB28245) | human gut metagenome | biome: gut microbiome; material: fecal sample | place: Denmark | collected 2008 | reverse complement strand
TCTTTTTTCGGGCGGTTATTCATCTGCTCATACGAAGTAAAGGCGTCGAATAAGCAGTAAAGGAGGCACGGTAGGTATATTTATAACACCTGTCTTTTTAGCGTGCGTCTATCTCTGCGTTTGCTTTTAAAAATGCCTCGCTCGGTATAAACTTCTTTGCTTTGGGGTTCGGTGGAGTAGGTTCATCAAGTTCATCATCAGATGATGTATTTGATGATTCTTCTCCGGGTTCTTCATCATCAAGGTTAAAATAATCCGTTTGTTTTGGTTGTTGGAATTTATATAATCTGAATGACAATAGGTTATTATTTCGGATGTCCTCAACTGTTACAGTATTATCATTATCCGGGTTAGCAAATGGGCGAACTGCTTGATATTTCTCTAGTATAGAAAAATAAGTTTTTAGCCTGTCTGCTGCGTCTGATAAGGTTCTTATTTTAATTTCCGATAGTTTAAGTAGTTCTTTTGTTTTTATGTTGATGAAATAAGGATTCTTAGGATTGTTGCTAAAATTGCGTATTATAAAGTAAAGAATGAATTTATAGTTATGGGGGGTTATATCATTTACCAATTCTAAAGGTACTTTTGTGTATGGTGGGGTTGATAAATTGCCCATGAATGTATCGGTGTATGTCAGTTTATAGTATTCTTTCTCAATGTTATATTCGTTTAGCATGCCTGTGGAACAGGCAAGGTCAAGAAAGTTTTTAACGGCATTAGAATTGTTATTTTGGTTACGGAAGTAGTCCGGGAGGACTGCAAGTATATCCCTAAAGGATATGTAGCACTCATTCCGCTTGTGTTTGGTGATAGAGGATTTTTCCGCTATGAATAGCAATGTACAATATAACTTGAAGATTCTAAAATCTTTAAATCTCATATCATTATTGAGTGCCATTGCGTAAAGGTAAAAACTAGGATGTTTCATAGCATATTCAATATAAAACAAGTTGTTTGGTTTACTATCAACAGTATCGGCAAACAGACCGCAAAGCGGTTCAATTGCCGGGGTTGTTGTTTCTTTTGGTTTTTCTTCCTGTTTCTTTTTAGGCTTTTGGCGGTGGAAGATTTTAATGTTATCAGAATATTTAAGGTCGAGTATACTTGTCAGTTCATATTCACCGTTGGGGTTGTGTACACCTTTGTTTAGGATAATGAAATCACGCAATTTTTGGTTCTTTGTACCTGCAAATAATATAATGTATTTAATGCCGTTTACGGCAATGTAGCCAATATTCGGCACTTTAGAATACCACGAGTCAAAAACTGCGTCGCTATTGATTTTACACAGGCAATAAGGTAATTCTACCTTTAATGGCAATAACTTCAAAGGATGTATTGATTCCGCCTCTTTTAATGTATCTGTTATTGTTTTAATATTTAACTGTTTTAGTTGTAGTAGGATTTCTGATTCGAACATACTAATATTATACCATGCAAATGTTGAAAAAGATGTAATATTTGTAAGAAATAGTGTAGTAATATATGGGGGTATTATATAAACAATGCAGTCAGAATTAAAAATAGTGCATGTAACTATTTTTTATAATGCACTAGGCATAAGCTAAAATAGGATTTTTTAACTTACTTATAAGCAGTGCCTTTATAATACTAATATATTTAATACAACCCCTCCCCCCAGTGTCGGGGGAGGCAAGGAACGCTTTCCTTATGTTGTACGGTTCATTTCGTGTTTAAGTTAATCATCCGCACTGCCTAGCATTTGTCAGGTTCTCCTGATACTTCCTGATGATTTCCTCATAAAAATATTGAACGAATCTTTCTTCCGTATCATCGGAATATGGTTCATCAAAGGTATCTAATAATGCCATATTGATATAATGACTCAATGGTAGGTGATGTTGGCATGCCTGTATTTTCAGGCGGTCAAAAACATCATCACTTATATCAACGTGTTTTAGTTTAAGTGGTCCGGGCAGGACTGATGAACTCGTATACCTTTTGTTAATAGTGGCAATGTACCACAATAACGCAGGTACAAGACTTTTTAGTGTAACATGATATGTGCAGGCAATCGCTTTTAATTTGTACTGCACTTGTGGGGTTAAATATACACCCTTACTTGAATTTGTACGTGTCATTTTCTTCTTTCTCCTATTAAATTATAGTTACACCAGATTGAAACAACTCAATCTGATATAAAATATAAATAATATAAGTTATCGAAATAATATTTGTATTAAAAATAATATTTACGCTACTTTTCTAATAAACCACTGATTTAACATATATATAAGTTTGGTGCTACATTTATCCGCTAATTGTTGTTGAAGTTTCAGAATATATGGTTCGATATAAGACGCATTCTTTCCGCCATTTTTAAATTTAGCACCTTCGGGTGCTTTTTTAGTGCTTGTAGCCTGCATTTGAGTTTGTTCGAGAGTTGCTTGATTTAAGATTAATTTATTACTTACAATTCACTGTTTTTATATATAACCCCACAAGTTTTTCCATTTACAGAAGCTACAAAAAATATACTTCCGTCATCTAAAATTATTGATTTACCCAATATAAAATTTTTAGGACTTTCATCGATAATTTCTGTTGTATTCGTTATAGGATCATACAATAACATAGAATGTATCGGATTATAACCTTTCCAAATAGAATTATTTCTTAATATTCCACCATAAATTAAAACTTTCCCGCTTGGCAATAGTAATGAATGATAAATTCCATCACCTGTTATAGGAATTGTACCAATATATTTAACAGTTTCTGTTTTATAGTCAAAGATTTCAACTGCATTATTATCAGTTCTTCCTGTCTTTCCTCCTATTATAACAACCCTGCCATCTGGTATTTTATGTACTATTTCAGGATTTCTTGAATCTCTAAATTTGAGTTGAAAATTGGGGAGTCTTCGAAATGTATTTGTTGCAGAATTGTATATTTCTGCAGTTCCTAAGTGCAACCATAAAACTAATATTTCATTATTATTCAATGTTACGGTTTGCCTACTAATATCATTTTGTGGAACGTCATAAATTGTTTCTTGCAGTTCAGGTAATTTGTTTCGAAGATCTCCTTTTGGATATACCGGCTTTGGTTTACTCTTTATATTATTTATGTAATAATCATATTCATACCTTGCATCTCCAACTTTTACATGTTTTCGTCTTATATCAACAGCGGTTTGTGAATTCAGCGTAAATGTTTCTGCTATAGGATCATATAATTCTGAAAATCTTGTTGTTGGCTTGTTTGCGTTGGTTTCATAATAATCAGCTTTTCCATTTTTATCATACTTATAAATATAATCAGATACTCCATTTGTTATTAAAACTTTTCCATTATTTAATTTTGTAATACCAAAATAACTACGCGGGATTTGTAATTTCCCAACAATTTTATAGGTATCATTTATTGGATTATACACTTCTGCATACTGCGATTGTGTACACATTTTCAATTGAAAAGGAGTGACATCCTTTTCTAATGGACCCATTTGACAGAATGAACCAACTAATAACACTTTTCCATCATCTAATACAATAGGCTTTGTATAATAATAGTGCCAAATTTTAGGTTGAGAAATCTTTTCAAACTTTTTGGTTTTAGGATTATATATTTCAAACCGTTTTAAAAATCGTTTTTCTTCAGGAATTGGATTATCTAAAGAACTATTTAGCTGAGTAAACTCTGATATTAAAATTCTGCCATCCTGCAATTTTGTCAATTCATAGTTTTGCCCATGAGGCAATGTTGTTTTAGCTACAACCACAAATTGACCTTTTGCAAAAACTACATTTTGAATGTTGAAAATAAAACAACTAAATAACAATATATTTATTAGAGATTTTTTATTCATTTTTAATTAACCCACTTATACAAAATATTATAAATAATTTTATTCAATTATTATAAACTAAATTTTGTATATTTGGCCTATATTAAAAATTTGTTTAAGATAACTTAATATGACTTGATATTTTTAAAATGACTCAAGAGATATTATTACATTTCTTATTTTTAACAACGTCTTTGTAAAATTCAATAATTCATTTTCTGACACAAATTTAAGCAATATTGCTAACATTTTGTCATTCTGAGGAGTACAATCCTGATAGATTTTTTCTCCAGCTTTTGTTAACTCAAAATATTTTACCTGAATATCAGTTCCATTATTTTTTATCTCTTTTAAATAACGTTTCTTTATCAATTTTTCAATCATTCTATCAATATATGAAATATCTCTCAATAAAGTTTTAGCTATTGAATTCTTATTTAAGTGAGGATAATGTACCAAAGTATCCAAAATAACATATTCCTCCAGCGTAATCTTATTTTTTACAAATTCTGAAAACTGTTCTTTTGCATAGTTGTAAAAAATTCTAGATGTAGCCTCAATCTGAAAAGTAAGACTTCTTGTAAAACAAAAATTTTTATCCATAGGCAGCTCCATTTTACTTAAAATAGTGTATATTTTTCTACCTATTGAATTTAATACTATTTATTAAAAAGTCAACATTTTTTTAAAAAGAAATTTTATTGTTATTTAACATAGCTATTTTTAACTTGTCTAAAAGAGCTTTTAATGTGTTTAATTCTTCTTCAGAAAACATCTTTTTTATATTTTGATTTATCTCTTTAAATCTTTCATCAGTATAAAAGTATATCTCTTTACCTTGTTCTGTTATAATTGTATGCTTGATTATAATATTATTTCTAGTAGTAAGATCTCTCTTTATATAATGTTTTTTCTCCAATTCATTCAAAATTTTACCAACATGAGCCTTACCTTTATAAACTAGTTTTGCAATATCACTTTGTGAAAGATCTGGATCATCCATTATATGAGATATTATTTTAAACTCATCTAAATCCAATATTGGTTTATCTGTATCTTGATAAATTTTATAGCAATTTCTTGCCATTAATTCTGCTACCCTTGCTGTCTGATCGAGCTTATAAAAAACATTATCAACATAAGGAATATTAAAATGCTCACCTTTATTCATATAATTCACCTCTTTAATCTTATTATAATAACATTTGACAGAAAAATTGACAACTAATAGTAGAAAATTCTACATGTAAATTTTTCTTCATATTTCCATTAAAAGTCTAAAGTTTATCAATTAACTTTCCGATAAGACGAAATGTATTTTATTTTTCGAAGAGAGTAGAGTAAGAAATAAAGGATGGAGGTATGACAACATCAATTTCGTCAGTCAATGCAGGTAGTACAGCAGCTAGTGAAGTTGCTACAAAAAAATCAACATTAAGCAGCGAAACTAAAGCAAAACTAGAAGCTCTTGGAATTACTGCAACAGATGGTATGACTGAATCTGAAGCAAAAGCAAAAATTGCACAAGCTGAAGCTGAAAACAATTCACAAAATCAAAACAATCAACAACAAGGAAACTCTTCTGCAAGCGAAATCCTTTCAGAAGCCAAAGCGCTTGCTAATTCTGTTGGGGTATCTGTATCTAGTGATGCAGATGTTACAGAAATTCTAGACGACATTGGAGCAGAATTAGAAGAAATGTTGGAAGAAGCTGAAAATAATCCAGCGATACTATCGCAACTATCATCATACTTAAGTCAACTAACAAATCTGGATGACAGATACGACTCATTACAAAATTCTCAATCCCGCATGTATTCTGCAATGAATATGATATCTACAAATAATAAAATTGCATTAGGTTTATCGTAATAACATAAAACATACCAAATACCGCACTTATAAAAAAGCACTTTTTTATAAAGTGCTTTTCCTTTTTATTTTTAAAATACTACAACAATTGGATTACAAAATTACAATAACATTTATAATTATTATGATGAATAAGTAAGAGGTAATATAAAATGTTAAAATGGATTATTCTTTTAATTCTTATTGTTGGCGGAGTTTGGGTATATTTTAATGTAGATTTCAACCAAGTAAGCAACAATGCTGAAAATGCTGTGAGAAATGAAAAAACTATAAAAAAATTCTTTGAAGCAGATGCTCAGAACAAAGAAGAAACACAACAAACTATTAAAGAACATTTTTAATTAAAAAGACCGTTATAAAAACGGTCTTTTTTCTATTCCATCCTATCCTAAAATTTAATTTCCTATTCTTCCTATTGATTTTCCAACTTAAGCTATAAAATTTGTTCCAAAACGACTTGCACCATGGAAAAATGATTGCTTCATCATATCTACAAGTGTTTTTTTAATTACATGTCTTTTATTCAAATCTATTGAATTAACTGCTTCAGAAGTTTCTTTATATGTATCAGTTACAGTATTAGAAAATAACAGCATAGTTGCCATAGCCTTTAAAACCTCTCTTTTTCTTTATTTTGCTCTCGTACTTATATAAAAAATTTTCCTAAAAAAATATTGACTTTTTATATTCAATTTATATAACTTTTGTTACATAACTTAATATATACTAAAGTTTTCTTGGGTTCATACCGTTAATCTAACTGACTTAGAAAGGAGAAAATTAATGGCTGATTCAATGAATGTAACAGGTTCTACTACAGGAATAGATATATCTAAATGGAAAAAATTAACAGCACAAGAAATTATAAAAGAAGAAAGCAAGGGGGAAGAAATTCCTGCAGAGATTGTTAGTTGGGCACAACAAATGGCGGCTTTTTCTAAAATTCCTGATGATGTAACATATGAACAAGTAGACGGAGATGTTGGAATCGACGCATTATCAAAACTTGGACTTGATGAAGAAGCTCAAGCGCAATTAAATCCTGAAGCAGAAAATGCACAAGCACCAACTCAAACAGAAGAACCAGGAGCTGTAAAAGATGTTGACAGACCTGAAGAATTAGGAGAAGAAACAACTCAGGATCAAAACATATTTATGAATCCAACCCCAGGATTTGCTGCAGAAACAGGGCCTCGTGTAACTAAAGAACAAAATATTCAAGAAGAAAATCAACAACTTACCCTTGCTGACCCAACTCTTACTACAGATCCTGAAGAAATAAGAAAACGAAAAGCTAGACGTGGTCTAGAGTAAAGATTGAATAGCTAATTTTATATCACTAGATTTATAAATATAATTTCCGGCAACTAAAGAATTTGCACCATATGATGTGCAAATTCTTGCTGTTTCAGCGTTTATACCACCATCTACCTGAACAATTAAATTTTCAGGTGCATTCTTTTTAATTACAGGAATTTTATCTGCACAATCATTCATAAACTTTTGCCCACCAAAACCTGGTTCAACTGTCATTATAAGAAGTAAATCCAAATCTTTTAAATAAGGCATTGTAACATCAGGAGATGTTTTTGGTTTAATAGACATACCAGCTTTTACACCAAAAGACTTTATCAATTTAATTATTCCACTTATATCTTTGACAGCTTCATAATGAAATGTTAAAATATCTGCTCCTGCTTTTGCAAATGCTTCAATATATTTTTCAGGATTTTCAATCATTAAATGCACATCTAATTTTAATGATGTAATTTTTCTTATAGATGCAACAACAGGGACACCAATTGTAATATTCGGAACAAAGTGTCCATCCATAACATCTACATGAACCCAATCAGCACCTGCATTTTCAACAAGTTTAATATCACGTTCTAAATTCGCAAAATCCGCAGATAAAATTGATGGTGATACAAATATTTTTGACATTATATTGCTCCTAATATTTTACAAGCCTCATAAGCTGCATGCTGTTCAGCCTCTTTTTTTGTTTTACCTATACCTTTTGCAATAACCTTACCTTGATAAGATACCTCAACTTCAAAGGTTTTATTATGGTCAGGACCTTTTTGGCTAACTATATTATACAAAGGAGTCTGCTTATCAATTGATTGTGTATACTCTTGTAAAATTGCTTTTGAATTGTACTTCTCAAAATTCGCATCAACTTCTTCTATATAAGGCATCAAAACTTTTTTCAAAAAAGGAATTAATTTTTTTAATTTATTATCAAGATAATAAGCTCCTAAAACAGCTTCAAAAGCACAGGCACAAACAGACTCCAAATTAGCAAGTCCTTGTTTTGCCTCATGTTTTGCCATAATAATTAATTCACATAAGCCGATATCATGAGCAACTTTTGATAATGTACTATCCGATACAACAATTGAACGAATTTTGGATAAATTACCTTCTGTATAATCAGGATATCGCTCATACAGAATTTGAGAAGTAATAAGCTTTAAAACTGCATCCCCCAAAAATTCCAATCTTTCATAATTTTCTATATAAGATATTTCTTTTTCTTTTGTATACGACGGATGAGTTAAAGCTCTTTTGAAAAAAACGGGATTATCTATTTTTATTCCGTAAATTTCTTCTAATTTATCCATTAAAACAAACCTTTAATATAATTTATAATATCGTTTGAAAATACAAAGTATTTACAGAAATAATACATTACAGGTATTGTAAATACAAAACTGTCAGCTCTATCTAAAAATCCGCCATGCCCAGGTAAAGAATTTCCTGAATCTTTTACCCCTGCATCACGTTTTATAAGAGATTCACACAAATCTCCAATTTGAGCAAATATTGTACAAATTAAACCTACAAAGAATGAGATATACCATTTAACTTCAACAAAACATAAACTGATAAAAGCACCAACTATTAATGCCCCGATTACAGCAGATATTGCACCGCCTATTGAGCCTTCAATAGTTTTATTCGGACTAATAACAGGAGCTAATTTATGTTTTCCAAATTTTGTTCCTGCGTAATAACAACCAATATCAGTTAAAAGGATTGAAGTAAACATCATCACAACAAAACCTAAACCGTCATTGTATGTTGCAGAATGAATATCTCTTAAAAGTTGTAAATGCAAAGGGAAATAACCACAATACACAAAACCTAAAATTGTTGTTGAAACATTTGCAATGTAAGGTTGTCTTCCTCTAAATAATACCCACATAAATGCCGCAAATGTACACAAAGTAAGAGCTAATGCAACATATTCAGAACGATCGAAAAATGTAATTATTGCAAGCAAAGCTTCTGCAAGCAGCATAATTTTAAGGCTTGGATAAAAACCTTTGTGCTCAAGAATTTTCACATACTCTTTTGATGCAAAAAATATTACTATAGCTAAAAACAGTAATAACGGAATACCACCGAGCATAATACAACCCATAGTGATAGTGCCCATTATAAAGCCTGTCAGCATTCTTGTAGCGTTTTTATTCAAGCCTTTTGTTTGTTCCATTATACTGTCATAACCTCTTTTTCTTTTTCTGCAACTGCTTTATCAATAATACCAGTGTATTTATCTGTTAATTTTTGAATTTTATCTTGATTATCTTTTACTGTATCTTCAGGAAGATTTTCACTTTTTTCAAGTTTTTTCAAGTCATCAGTCATATCACGACGAATATTTCTTACTGCAACTTTTGCATCTTCACCGATTTTTTTCACATCTTTAACAATTTCTTTTCTTCTTTCTTCTGTTAAAGGAGGGAAAGGTAATCTGATACAAATACCATCACTATTAGGAGTAATACCAATTTCAGCCTTGATAATAGCTTTTTCAATTTCTTTTAAAGTTGATTTGTCATAAGGAGTAATTACAAGAGTTGTACCGTCTTGTACTGTAACTTGTGACATTTGTCTTAATGGAGTAGGAGCTCCATAATATTCTACAAGAACTTTATCCAAAATCATCGGATTAGCTCTTCCTGAACGAATAGAGCCAAATTCTCTGTGCAATTGAGTAATTGCTTTTTCCATTTTTTCTTCGCCGAACAAAAACAGCTCATCTAAAGACATTTTTCTACCCTTTCTTTATAACTATTTAACTAATATATGTTCCTATTTCTTTATTATTTAATATATCTACAATTCCATTTTCAGCATCAAAATCAAATACTAAAATAGGAATATTATTTTGCTTACATAAAGCACAAGCAGATGTATCCATTACTTTTAACCCATTAATAATAATGTCGTCATATGTAATTTTTTCTAATTTTTTTGCATTTGGATTTGTTTTAGGATCATCAGTATATACGCCATCAACGCCATTTTTAGCCATCAACATTGCTTCTGCATTAATCTCTGATGCTCTTAAAGCTGCAGCTGTATCTGTTGTAAAGAAAGGATTTCCAGTACCCGCTGCAAAAATAACAACTCTACCTTTTTCTAAATGTCTGATTGCTCTATGTCTTATATAAGGTTCTGCGATTTGGTTCATAGCAATCGCACTTTGAACTCTACAAGGAATTTTCATTTGATTTAATGCACTTTGCAATGCAATAGCGTTCATTACAGTAGCAAGCATTCCTACATAATCTCCAGATGCTTGATCCATTCCTAATTTGGCACTATTTTTCATACCTCTGAAAATATTGCCGCCGCCGACTACAACTGCAATTTCTGCACCTAATTCTCTAGCTTTTTGAATTTCTTCTGCAATTTTCTTGACAGGCTTTTGATCAATACCGAATTGTTGATCTCCAAGTAATGCCTCTCCACTTATTTTTAATAATATACGTTTATATTTCATGTCCCTAGGATACCTCTTTTTCCTTATACTAGCGCAAAGTCACAATAATGTAAAGTCAATTTATTAAATATCAAACAGATAAATACTAAGTTTTGTTAAGTTTAATATATCCCTAAAACTCAATAATATCAATACTCCTAAAAAAAGATATATATTTTATACATAAAAATTAGCACTTTTTTATACAAAATTGTTTTTATAAAAATATAGAGAAAAATATCCACATGAAGAAAAAGGAGAATATATGGCTCGAGTATTAATTTCAATGCCTGAAGAATTTTTGCAAAAAATCGATCAAGTGGCAGATGGAGAAAATCGTTCACGCAGTGAATTGATTAGAGAAGCTTTACGAACTTACATTTACAAACAAAAAGTTCGAGAATCAACAACTTCCGCAAGAAACGCAGAATTGTTAGAATCGCTACTTGAGTAAATAAAAAAAGACCGTTTTAGGACGGTCTTTTTTATTTATTACCAATCAACACCAGAAGACCATTTTTTCTTAATCTCATCAGGAGATTGATGCAAATAATCCATATTGTGATACCTTAACACCCAATTTCCACAAGATATACCTGCAATCCAACCATTAGACGAAGTTGGGTCACAATATTTAGCTTGATCAGTCCAACCTCGCTGAATATATCCTGGTCTTATTACATCGTGTCGAACAGCATCAAAAGAAAAGACAAACAAATCCTTACCTAAAATATTTGGCAACTTTGTACCGTTTACATCGACTATAAAATCCGCATATTGAGTTCCAAACAAAATACACTCTCCAGATGGCAAACTGACAGCTGGGATCTTACGACATAAATTATTTGCATCAAAGGTCTCTTTAGTTAAAGTATAAACATTAGCTGCCATACATTTATTATCGCCAGATGTATTATTACCATCTACAAAAGCTTGATTTACATTCAAATAAGGCTTAACCATCGTATTATAAATAAAAACACCATTTGAAGCTGTATTTCTATTAGGTTTGCCATCAGTTGGAGAAATAGTAACTCCAGCCCAATCCTCAAATGTCCCATTTTCTTCTTGAGCCATACGATAAGCAGTATTCAATAACGAATACACCCTTAAAAAAGCAGTTACCCATTCTTTTTCCTGATGTTTTGCAATCAAAGTAGGTAAAGTCATTGCTGCGACAACACCAATTATTCCTAAAGTTATTAAAACCTCTGCAAGTGTAAAACCTTTTTTATTTTTATAGTGACGTGCAATATCACTATTATAGCATTTTGTATTTTCTTGACAAGTCCAAAAGGTTTGTGTAGCAAGCTTTAAATTGCCCCCCCCCCGAAGTTCAGCTCTCTTAAAGTTCTTTTCATCTTACACCTCCTATTTTTATAATATCATATCGAATTGGGATTATAAATATATGTAAATTTCTCTTAATAAAACAGCAAAAAAATATTTGATGTTTTTTTACAAATAGTGTACTATTAGCAATGAGGTATGTGTGTATGGAAAACATCAAATATATTCTTCCACAAAAATCAAAATTAAAACAAATTAAAATTAGTGAAATAAATTTTGCATTACCCGACTTGAAGAATATAGAAGAATCAAAAGCTATTGCAATTGCAAAATGGCTTATGCATTGGATTGACAGTGACAAATCAATAAAACCAAACACACTATTACCATCAAAACCAGAACTTGCATATATGTTAGGTGTAAGTATTGGAACTATACAAAATTCACTAAGATACATTGAAGATATGGGATATGTAGAATCTAAACAATGTATCGGAACAATAATTCGAGACAGAAATAATACAGATAGCTGCATTAGAAAACTCACATCTAAAAGAGAACTTGCAATTAATGCTATAAAAAATTATATTTTAGAAAAAAAATATTCAATAGGACAATTTTTACCATCATCTAGACAAATATCTTCACAGATTGGTTGTTCATCAAATACCACTAGACTTGCTCTAGAATATCTCGGTACTATAAATGTTCTTGAACACAAATTCAAAAAATCAAATGAAACAGGTTGGATAATCAAATCTTTAGATTTTACAGTTCAAAATTCATTTGATGAAAATAATACACTTGTTAAAAAAGTAGAAGATGATTTAAAAAATTACATTATAAAAAATTTAAAGGTCGGAGATAAAATCCCTGCTCATTCAGAA
>UMEP01039788.1_pt1 | contig 12640 bp, 6 predicted proteins | sample 1964771 | NCBI WGS metagenome assembly UMEP01 (sample SAMEA4836022, study PRJEB28245) | human gut metagenome | biome: gut microbiome; material: fecal sample | place: Denmark | collected 2008 | reverse complement strand
CATTGAATAACGTTTTAAAAGCCCTTCGTAATCTGTTGTCAATCTTTGTAAATTTTTACCCATAAGACTACTCCTTTTTTAAAATAATTTATTTTTGGTAAAATAAAACCCAGATGAGCTGTGAAACTCAACTGGGCTAAATATCTTACTTCGGTACTCTCGTACCTGCCAGTAAGAATTTAATGCTTGCATAGTCCTGTGCTAAAGCGGAACTAATGTGTGGTTGTTGTTCCACAACTTAAAATACTTTTAAATGTAGATTTCGGTGATTTGTGATTATTCCATAATCTTCTTTTGAGGTAATATCTCTTATCTATTGTTCTATTGTCCATCCATGTGACATCTATCCAATACCATTTTCCACTGACCTTAACTCTGTTCCAACCATGGAACCCATTTGCATAACCTGTGTAGTATTTACATGGAATATTACAAATCTTGCACATTGACCAGAATGCATCGGAATAGTCCCTACAGACTCCTGTTCCTTTTTTAAAGAGGGTGCCTGCTTCAGAGTTGTCGTAATTACCTTCTTTGTATTTTGTATGCTTACAAATCCACATTGCAATTTTATGAACTGCTACTTTGTCTGTATCGCCATTGTGTACACCCACCTTACGGACAGCTTTCTTGGCTAAAGCCCAGTATCTGCTGCGGCTTTTGACTGTGTCTCCTTTTGTACTGGAAAGGGTAAGATAGCAGAGTGTATTACCTATTCGTCGTTTTTGCATATCTTTACAGCTGTTATCTGGATTGCCTGGTATATTTAGGAATTGCTTATAGTAGCTTTGTGCGCGATTAATCTCGATGAATCTTATAGTTGTAAGTTTTGTTCCTGCCATTTGATTGATTTGATTTATCATTGGTTTTATTTCTTCGTATTTACCTACGTAACCGATTTTTCCTTGTAGTACTCGGTTGAGGACTGTATTGAGAGGTGTGCCATGGGTGTTGTAGGTGTTGCGATGTAATTTAGTGTTTAACTCTTTTTGGTAAATCTTTGTTTGTATTTTGACTCTGTTTTTGTATTTTTTATTCTTATGTTTGTTCTTTTTATTCTTATGTTTGTTCTTTTGTTTCTTATTATTGGAATGTGTGGTTGCTTTGGAAGATGTGTGGGTAATGTTAAGGCGAGTAGTTGTTTTGGCATATGTGGGTTGCGTGATGAGAAATGCCATTGTGAGTAGTGCTATTGTGAATAATGCTATGGCTACTCTAAGATGTGTTGCTGCTTTTAGGTGTGTTGCTGTTGCTTTTAGGTGTATTGCTGTTACTTTTAGATGTGCTGCTGCTTTTGATTTCATTGTGTTATTCCTTTGCTAAATTGGTTTTAGATTACTTGGCTAAAGCTGTTGAATTGTTTGGAGTACTGTGCTAAACTAGAGATTCGTCTCTGACGTGACTGCCATCTCTAGTAGTGCTGGGTTAATTATCTTAATTCCACATAATGCACATTGGCTATTAATGCATTCTTTTGACCTAATTCAGTTATTTTGTGATTTTTCCATAGTTTACGTTTTAAGTAATAATTTTTGTTGATTGATTTACCGCAGTCCATCCATGTTACATCAATCCAATACCATTTACCTTCAATCTTGACTCTGTTCCAACCATGTCTTCCTCCTCCGGTAACTGTACCAGCGTAGTATTCACATTGTATTCCACTTACTTTGCACATTGCCCAGAAAGCGTCTGAGTAGTCCCTACACACTCCTCTTCCTTTGCTAAATAGGGTTCCGGCTTCCGCATTGTCGTATTGGCCGGATGCGTATTTAGTGTGCTTACAAATCCAGTAAGCAATTTTTCTAACAGCTTCTCTATCTGAATCGTTATTCTTCACTTTAGCCTTTCGGGTAGCTTGCTTGGCTAAAGCCCAGTAGTTCTTTCGCTGCTTAGCGAGATTACCTTCTTTATCGTATAGTCGTAAGCAATAGATTAGGTCAGACGTTTTATAGTGTACAAATTTATTGTTGTATGTAGCATTGTATGTGATTTCATCGTCAGTCACAGTTTTATACTTTGCTTGTAGGAATGGTTTGTAATAATTTTCGTCCTGTCCTGGTTTGACTTGTCTCCATACGACAAATGTGGTTCCGCTTTTTGAATTAATTTCATCTTTGATTCTTTTTACATCTTTGAATTTACCTACATAGCCAATTTGCCCATTAGTGACTAAGTTTACTACGGTGCGTAACTCTTTATCTTTAAATCTTTTGTTTAATTCGTTTTGGTAAATGTTGGATTGTATTCTTATTGTCTTGTGTGTTTGGAATGTGTTGGAATGCTTTGACCTCTTCTTGGACTTCTGCTTGGATCTCTTCTTGGATTTCTTCTTGGACTTCTTTCGGATTGTAGTGGAGTTTTTTCTGGATTTCTTCCGGATTGTAGTGAAGTGCTTGGACCTCTTCTTGGACCTCTTTTTAAGTTGTGTTGTTGTTGCTGCTGTTGTTTTATGTCCTTTACTAACTGTTTTAGCTTGCGTTGCTAAAGGTGTTAATAATACTAAGGTCATTAGTATTATTGCTGTTAAAATTAAATGCTTTTTTAAATGTGTTATTAAGTTTTGTTGCAATTCTTTCATAATCTCTTCTCCTTATTAAAAATAAAATCCCAGAGAATAATTAAATCCTCTGGGATTGCGTTGCCTGATGTTTGCTATTAATTTGCTAGAGAGTTTGCTTTGCTAAAGCTGTATAATCAACTAAAATAACTGCTATTTTAAATCCCTCCTTGTTTTTATTATTTTATAAGGGATACTTGGTTAAAGTTGGATTTATATAACTCTGATCTGTAATTATTAGGAAATGATTAATTGATTAATGTCTGGACTAAGGTGGTGGCTATTACCTGTACATGAGAGACGTTTAGGAGTCTTGGCTAAGGTGTGTAAATTCTCACTTCTTTAGTAAAAATAAAAAAGTCCCAGAGAACGACGAAATTCTCTGGGACTGTGTGATTGATTAATTTGTTTTATTAAATTTTAGAATTATTACTCAGTTAACGCTGGCTCGACTTTGCTAAAGCAGTTAGGACTTTGCTAAAGCTGTAATGTTTGTTGTCAGATAATGCTTGGGCGGTAGCATTGCTAAAGCTGTAGTCCGCAGTGGTCTTGACTAAAGCATTGAATACTCCCAGTCGAGGAAACTACTAATGCGAAATGATCTGATATCTTTCCTCTCCGCTTCCATCAGAAACGAAATTACATCGTCCACAAAGATAACGTCTTTTAAATTAATGTTATGCTTGTTACAGTATTTTAAGATGGCAGTTGTTTTGGATTTGTCTCTAGAAAGAAATAAACGTTCAGAAATCATTGGATAATTCTTAGCAAGCCAGATTTCTTTATCCTGTATTTCTTTCTCTGCTAAACAATGCCCTACTACGATATTCTGTTTTGATTCACAAGTTTTCAGAACTTTTTGCATGTGTTTAGATGGTTTTCTATGAAGAAATACCCCATTTTCTATTTCTTTTAAATTTAGACTATTCATAGAACCATCTGGGTCTGCTACATGGTCGTTAAAGCGATACGGGGCTAAAGTTCCATCAATGTCCCAGAATACATATTTATCTTTCAAATCCATTTTGGTTATGCTTCCATTGTTCATGCTTTCAATGGTCATACTAATCCCCCTGTTAATGTAATGAGTTTGATTTCATTCTTTTTGTTCATGTTTTTCTCCTAAATAAAAATCCCAGAGAACGATGAAATTCCCTGGGATTGTAATTCTGCGTTGTTTGACTTAGCTAAAGCAATGCCTAGCTTGAACTACTGAGACTGCTTTGTTCCTTTTGGACTGCAGTGATTACTTGGCTAAAGCGGAATACTATTTATTCCAACCATTGCTAAAGTAGCCTGGATTACCATTTTCATCAATGTGTGCCATTCTGGAATCAATCAAATCTCCATTGTAGGTAGTTCCATTTTCACCAATTAATGCAGCGTCTTTGTAGAACATCTGTGAATCTAAGAATGGTCTTTGAATAAATCCACCAATCTTTCGCTGCCACTGTGCATACAACATTGCATTTGGAGTCTGGTTGTCATAGATATCACCATCTCTGTACGAAGCTTTATCTGGGTACTTTTCTAAGGACCAACCTCTAAAGACATAACCTTTTCGTGTGAAGGTATTTGTTGGTAATGTAAATGATTCAAAACCTTTATGCGTTATAGAGGCAATAGAGCCGGTACCACCATTAGAATTGAAACTTACAGTAAAATCATCAATGTTCCAAATAGCGTACAAAGTCACAGTACCGCCATTCTGTGTTGCTTGATAAATATTACCAGCTTTGTATACCTTACCAGTTCCATCTGGTTTTGTATTCCAATAGAAAAAAGTACTGTTGTCTTTCTCTGGGATTGTGGTGTTTACATAAATATTATGATTACCATACTGCATACGATTAGGATAGTCCTTCTGTTCTATAGAAATAAGTTTGAATTTTTGTGCATTTGTATTGCTATTATAATTATACTGCTGTAGGAATGTACCATCTCTGTCTTGACTCTGCCCACCTTTAACATCGAGAACCTGTCCCGATGACTTGTTATAAATGTTTACTTTACCATTTCCGGCATCTTTTAAATACCATAAATAGTCATCAGCAGGTTGAGTCTGCTCCCACAATTCTACACTTTTACTAGTGAGTTTGTTGCTACTACTTGGACTACCACTTAAGTCCAGAGCTAAACCATTTAGATAACTTGTAATATAATAGTATTGAGTATCTTTGTATCTTTCGAAAATCCATTTAGTTTGTGAGCCTCCACAACCATTCCATATTACAATAGGGTCAATGCTTTTTTCCATTTTTTTATTGTAAACATGAATATACCTACCACCAGTCAAACCAGATTGAATGTAGTAAGTACCGTTTGGTACTATAACACACCCATTTAAGGTCGTTTGTGATTTTTTGCTAGATGGGAAATGCCCGCCCTGTAGATTGTAAACAACATTATGCGTATAAGCTGTCCAACTGGCAGTAAAAGTTCTGTTTTTACTACACACTGTAAATTTAGTACCACCAGCATAAAGCTTATTATCATTTTCATCTGTCCAACCATTAAATTTGTAACCTGTCAATGTTGGTTTTGGTAAAGTCTCTACTGTACCACAGTTATCAGACCTTTTAACAGCATTACTGCTAATCAAATCATCTTTAAGTTCATAAGTGTACTTAATTATGCTGCTATTTGTTGTAAGTGTGGCATTATAGTAATTACCTTCGCTAGTACTTAACATTCTAGCTTGCGATAAATTCAATCTAACAAGCAAGGTTATCTTACGATCTGCTGTCTTATGTCCAGCATTTGTTGAGAAATCATATATGATTTCATATGGTGCTAACTTTTCACCATTTACTGTAACGGATTTTTTTCTACTTGTTCCAGAAACAAATCCAAAAAATCCTCCTGTAGCAGATCCACCTGTTTTAACACTACCTGATAAAGAATAATGAGCCTTAAGTGTAAAAGATATGTTAAATAGTACAGTGTTATATCTATCGCCACTACTATCTGGTACTGTTCCACAATCAACGTAATTTGCCGCTTTACCTTTAGAATTTAAAACAGTCAAGTTACTGACAGCAGTACCTTGCGTTATTGATCCCTCTGATACACGTACTGTATGACTACTTTTGGTAAAAGCTCTTTTTTTGTCTATATCGCCGTTTGTTTTAAACTCGTTTTCTGTTCCACTAAAAGCAACAGAAATAGGTAAAGTCGCATCACCAACTTTAATAGTACAACTACCCGACTTTTTGTAAGGTCTATCTTTAGCAAAAGCTGTATAAAAGAAAGTACCTACTGATGCTAAAACTAAAGTGATAGCTAACAGAATTAAAGCTAACTTTTTCTTTTTTGAATATGACTTTTTCTTTTCTTCCAAGAATATCACCTCTCTTAATTTGTAATTATTTAGTTACAAATGTTTTTAAGGTGGTATTCCAAATCTCTTCATAAAACTTCCCCCTTTCTTATTTCTTAATTTATTTTATTTTGGTACGTGGCTAAAGCTAGTCTGCTGGAGAGCTTTGCTTGTTAGGGAACTACTTGCCTAAAGCACTGCAGTTGAAGCCTTGGTTAAAGCTCTGTTATTGACTTTGCTAAAGCTGGGTAGCCTGCTATGCTAAAGCTTTGGAATTGACTTTGTTAAAGCACTGTAGTTAAAGTCTTGGCTGTTGTCTTAGCTAAAGCTCTGTACCAAAAATAAAACCCAGCTTACCGGTGAAAGCAAGCTGGGTTATGTTATCTATTAAGTTTTAATGAGGGTTGTAGTAAGAGATTATTTTATAATCAATTTTCGTTATTATTTTTAATTTATTGTTTACTGAGCTAAAGCTCTGACACTTCTGTCTTTGCTAAAGCCAAGTTTAATAGTCTCAAGTGAATACTTTTTATACTGAGTTGTTTTTAACTACAATTAAAAAAGCTGTTAGTAGATACCAACAGCTTTAGCCCAGTTAACAAAGATTTACTAGAGTAACTTACCTAAGGCTAAACTAGTTACTTTGTATTAGTATTATAGTAAAAAGAAAAGAATTAGTCAATAGTTTTAGTCAGAATTCTGATTAGTATTTTTGAACATTTTGTGAATTAACTAAGAATGCAATTGACTATGTAATTTCTTATGTGATAAAGTGTATCATGTAGTAACTAAAAATGCCTTGTTCCAGACTTTACTGGAAGGAGGTAGCCCTATGAAAAATATTAATATTTGGATGTTGATCATTACCACTATTGGTGTTTTGTTTGCAGGTGCACAGTTCGCTTTGAGCGTACTGGCCTACATAAATTAAAAAAGCCACAGTTAACCTAGATTTACTGGAACATTACCGTAAATTAGTTACTACAAAATACCTAAAATCCCGGAGAGCGATGAAACCCTCCGGGATTATTTTTTGTTTTGCTTTATCTTACTCTGTAGCCTTTAAAGATTTTAGCGTATGTCTTTTTAACCTTTCTTGGTACTTTGATTACCATCTTTTTGCTCACTTTGCTAAAGCACTTCTTGCTTGCAGTTTTCTTAGTAAGCAGTGCTGTCTTAATTGTGACTGCTTTGAGTTTAGGGCAATTGTTGAAAGCTTTTGCTTTGATTACTTTTACGTTAGCTCCAATGGTAGCTTTGGTAAGTTTTTTACAGTTTTTGAAAGCGTTGGTTCCAATGCTGGTTACCTTGTAGGTAATAGCTTTAGCTTTAATTGTACTTGGAACAGTGATGGCTCTTGCTTTAGCATTGGCTTTGCTAAAGCGTACCTCAGAACCGGCTTTTGTTACTGTGTACTGATTTCCACCAACGATTACTTTAGTTCCTGCCTTCGGCATTGGGAGCTTTGCTAAAGTGGTGGTCTTAGTTTTGCCACACTCACTGCAAGTCCAAGTCTTAACCCCAACCTTTGTGTAGCTAGGAGCTTGGGTTACTTTACCATTGTCCCATGTGTGCTTTGCTAAAGGTAAGGACTCGATTTCCTCTTCTCCGCATACAGTACACTTACGACTCTGTTCTCCCTTTTCAGTACAAGTGGATTCCCTCTTGATAGTCCATTTTCCCCATTCGTGGGAATCTGTCTTAGGAATTGTAGTTCCTTTGTTAAGAGTTTCGTGGCAAACCTTACACACTTCATCGCCAGTGTAACCGTTTTCTTTACAGGTTGGAGCTTTTGCTCTTACTGTTTCGGATTTGTGTCCAGTAGCTTTAAGAGTTCTTTCTTCCTTTTCAGAACACTTAGAGCAGGTTCTCTCTTCTTTACCATCTGTGGTACAAGTCTTGACTAAAATGGTCTTCCACTCTCCCCATTCATGTCCAGTAGCTTTGAGAGTTCTTTCTTCCTTTTCGGAACACTTAGAACAGGTCCTCTCTTCTTTACCATCTGTGGTACAGGTCTTGGCTAAAGTGGTCTTCCACTCTCTCCATTCATGTCCAGTAGCCTTTGTGATTTCCTTCTTAATGTAACCACACTTAGAACACTTGTAGTCGATTTCTTCATCCTGAGTACAGGTTAACTCTTTAATGATTGTGCCTTCACCAAAGGAATGCTCATGACTTTCTCCGCACCGTGTACACTTACCATTCTCGTTAGACCAATCATGTCCAAGCTTTGGAATTACTTTTCCCTCTTTTAGTGTTTCTCCACAGACTTCGCAAACTGTGTTGCCTTCGTGTCCGTTATTTGTACAGGTTGCTGCTACACCTTCCTCTTTCTTAGGAGTGTGTCCTGTTGCTGGAATTGTTCTCTCTTCTTTTTCAGAGCATTTGGAGCACACTCTCTCTTCTTTGCCATCTGTGGTACATGTCTTGGCTAAAGCGGTATGCCACTCACCCCACTGGTGTCCTGTTGCTGGAATGATTGTGCGTTCCTTAATGGTTGTGTTACAAACAGAACAGTATTCTCTGCCCTTGTAGCCATTTTCTGTACAGGTTGCAGCTTTGTCTGCTTCTTTTACTACAGTATGTGGAATTGTTGGGATAGCTCTTTCTTCTGTTGTTCCGCAAATAGTACAAGTACGGCTTTCCTTTCCTTCTGTAGAACACGTTGGTTTTGTAATGGTTGTCCACTCTCTCCACTGGTGGTTATCGGTCTTGGCTAAAGCTTCGACCTTAGTCCCTTTACAGACAGAACAGGTGTAGAGAATTTCTCCCTCTTCTTTACAGCTAGGTTCTTTTGTAACTTTTCCCTTATCCCACTGGTGGCTATGATTTGGATCAACACGCCATTTAGCGTAGAGAGTCATATCACTTACGTTGTCAATAGTAATTTTAGTTAAGATTTTTCCTGTGCACTCTTCGTTATCATACCAAGCAACAAATCTATAACCTGCTCTCATAACTTGACTAGTTGTTGGAAGTGAGTATGTAGTGCTGGCATTCTTAAATGTGCATGTCATTGTGTAGCTATTTGTATGGTTTACTCCGTTAATTTTTATTGTACCACCGGTGTAAACTAAATTAACTTTGTAGCTTGTTTTTGCCCACTGTGCGTACAATTTACTTGGAATGGTAGTAAGTGTAGCATTTGGTTTGTAGCTTTCTCCAGTTCCATCTGCTTTTGTATTCCATCCTTTAAAGATGTAATTAGTTTTTGAGAAACCACAGGAAGGCAAAGTTACCTTAGAACCTTCACTTACAAACATTGGTTCTGTGTCACCAATAGTTGCACCGTTTCCATAAAAATGTATTGTTTTCACATTTTCATCTGTGAACATTACTTTTCGATTTAACCAAGGAGATGTGGCTGCATCTTTGTAATTTACTTTATCTTTTAATGATGCTGGTAAAATTGTAGGCACTGCTCCATTACTCGTTGAAACAGAAAAAGCATGTGTTCCTATACTACTAATGCTATCTGGCAGTGAAAATTTGGTTGTTTCTCTCATCTGGTAAAGAGCATAGTTTTCTAACGTGGTTAAAGCTGTGTTAGATAAATCAAGCTGTGGAATACCATAGCATGCATAGAAAGCGTATCCTCCAATCGTTGTTAATGTGTTTGGCAAAGTAATCTTGGCTAAAGCTGAACAGCCATTGAATGCTTTGGATGGCACATTGGTAAAGGTTGATTGGCTAAAGTCTAAGTTCTCCAATGCCTTACAATTAGAGAACGCTGCTGAACCAATAGACTTTAAATTACACTTATCAAGTCCTTCGATGTTTGTTAAAGACTGACAATTGTAGAAAGCCTCATCACCAATTGAGGTGATTGTGCTTGGTAACTTAATGGTCTTAAGATTTTTACAGTATGCAAAAGCTCCTTCAGGAATGCTTGTAAGTTTTGAGTTTGACAAATCCAGTTCCTCTATGTTAGAGCATCCTGAAAATGACCTCTCACCCAATTCATTAAGATTAGGTGCTCCTCTGTCTATTACTAAAGACTTTAGAGTATTCATAGAATTAAAAGCATCATCTTTAATTTTAATCAAAGAGCTTGGAAGTTTAATGGACGTTAAATCCGCAGTAAGTCCTCTAACATACGTAACTGGGATTCCATCAATGTCATTCGGAACAACAATGTCAGAACCGTTAGATAAATCAAATCCCTGCAAATTTAATCCCCAATTTTCCATTTCGTCCCAAGTGTTTTTATCTGTATCACTATTTGGATTATTCTTGTCATAGTCTAAGGTAAAATAACAATTATCTTTTTTGAGATAACTGTTATTATCAAATACCATATCAATTTGATTTGCCCAAGAGTGCACATCCCAATCCGCTAAATATCCAGTTGGATCACTAAGTACCCATCTTTTATTTTCAGAGTCATAAGAAAAAACACAAGCATGTTTAGTACTTGAAACATAACTAGATGGTATACCTTCAATCTGACAAAATCTTTGCATTATTTTAGCATAATGCTCACACACACCTTTTTTCTCTTTCCAAGCTTTTTCTAAAGAAATACCTTTACTTTTTATATCATACGTGAGATAGTTATTAACGTACTTATCCAATGCTACTATCTTCTCATACCTGGTCTTGCAGTTCTTAATGGCTTCGTCAGCACAGGATTTCATTTCTAAGAACATCTCTGATGTTTTATCCACGTTCTCTGGCAGCATACTCTTACTTGGGTCTTTGTATTTTTGAATTAAGTCATTCACTTTTTTGGTTGCCGTGAGTGCTGGAAAGTAAGTTTCTGGGGTAGCACGTACTCTGAATTTTTGAGTTGATTTATCTTTATAGTCATACCCAGGGTTTGTAATATCTGCATATCCTGTATCCCAATTGTAATCAATGAGTTGAAACTCTTCATTATTATAGAGAGCTTTGCCTTTAAGACTTACACTACTATATTGTTCAAGATCATAAAACTCCAATGTTTTTCCATTCTTAAGAGTTCTTTTAGTCAAAAAATGCTCCCCATTTGGGAGCACATAATAATCGTTATTTTCCTCTTCAGCCTGAGTAGTCGGTGTAGCTGCGTTGACTAACTTTGGTGTGAAAAGTCCTCCGAAAGTTAGTGTCGTGGATAAAGCTCCGACCAATAAAAATCTTTTTTTCATAATTATTACTCTCCTTTTGTTTTTAGAAGTTTATAGTGAAGACTTGGCTAAAGCGTGGTTTACTATTACCATTTTAGCACACGAGTTGTTCTGCGTAAAGAGTCATTAAGTCTTTATTGAAGAGTTATTTAAAATAGAAAATCCCGGAGAATTTCACTACTCTCCGGATCTAAAGGCACTCTTCGGAACTTGGTGTTAATATTTAAAAAGAATCTTGAAAAGTCACTTCTCCTTTTAGTTTTAATGCTCAATATTTCCTCTCTCATAATTTACATCCATTTTATTATATCTTTGTATTTTAGTAGATTATGAGTAGTAAAATATTAGAGTATTATTTACTACTATGCTATTACATTTTTGTTTGTAGGGGTACTTGGTTAAAGCTGTGAATACTGGGCTAAGGCCATTAAGGAGTTCGCTTAGCCAAAGCTGGATAAGAAAATCCCAGAGTACCTAGCACCACACTGGAACTAAAGGCTCTCTGGGCTAAAGCTGGATAAAGAAAAATCCCAAAAGACTTTGACATCTTCTGGGATTGTTTCTTAATTAAGGCTCCGACACTTTCGTCTTTACTAAAGCCTGATTTTAATTATAATTAAAAAAGCTGTCAGTAACCACTAACAGCTTTAGCCAAGCTAATAAGTAAACAGAATAGATTTTAGCCACATCAATTCAATCACTTATTATTTATATAATAACAAAAAATACAAAAAAGTCAAGAGTAAACTTGCAATAACAAATTTAATATGCTATAATATAAAAGATTTAGTATTAAATGTACTCCTATTCTGTATTTATGAAATTATAGAATGGGAGGTTGAAAATGAGAGAAGATTTCAGAGTACTAATAGAAATATTAAACACATTTAGCAACATAACAAAAACTGCATTATATATTAAAGCATATTACGATAAAAAGTTTAAATTAAAAAGAAATAAACATGATAAGCTAAGCTAATAAAATATAAATACAGAATGGGTTTTAGCCACATTTACTAAATCATTTAACACAGGGAAATTAGATGTAAAAGTCAAATTTTCCTTTTACAAAAAAACATTTTCAACATTCCCAAAAATCCCGGAGAGCGGTGAAACTCTTCGGGATTTTTCTTGGCTAAGGCTTTGACGCTTCCGTCTTTGCTAAAGCCTGATTATAATTACAATTAAAAAAGCTGTTAGCAAACACCAACAGCTTTAGCCAAGATAATAGGTAAGATAGAACAAATTTTAGCCACATTTCTACCACCTAAAATAAGTCTAATCTAAAAATACACAAAAGTCAAGTAAAATACTTGAATTAATTAGAAGTATATGTTATATTAAAATAAATTTAGTATTAACTACACTCTATTCTGTATTTTTGCGGAAAGGAGTGGAAAAATGACTAACTATGAACGAATTATTTTAATAATATCATTTTTAGAGTTAACATGTTCAATTGTACAAACATTTTCAAATGTTGTATTTTGTATTTAATAATACATAAATTATCAAGATAATAGGAATACAATTTAAGTATAAAATACAGAACAGATTTTAGCCATATTACTAAATTTAGAAGATTGTCAGTAAATATTTCAATCTTCTTTTATAGATCATTTTTCCACCCAAAAATCCCGGAGAGCGATGAAACTC
>UMEP01049063.1_pt1 | contig 12649 bp, 10 predicted proteins | sample 1964771 | NCBI WGS metagenome assembly UMEP01 (sample SAMEA4836022, study PRJEB28245) | human gut metagenome | biome: gut microbiome; material: fecal sample | place: Denmark | collected 2008 | reverse complement strand
CCGCGAAGCCATCCGCACCGCCCGCCATGTGGCCAATCCGGGTTGCTTCGCCACATGCATACAACTGGCCCTACTGCCGCTGGCAAAGGCCGGTCTGCTCACCGCCGACATCACCGTCAACGCCGTCACAGGCTCCACCGGCGCCGGCGTCAAGCCCTCGGCCACGACACACTTCTCCTGGCGCTCAGGCAACATGAGCGTTTACAAAGTGCTCACGCATCAGCACGTGGCCGAAATACGGCAAAGCCTCAGCGAACTGCAACCGGACTTCACAGCTGCGCTCGACTTCATCCCTTGGCGCGGCGACTTTCCGAGGGGCATCTTCCTGACCGCTGTCGTGCCCATCAAAACAGACGCCCTGACTGAAAGTCCTGTCGCCCTGACAGGAGAAACGGGCACGGCGACAGGATTTCCTGACACGGCGGCCATAGAACGGCTTTATAACGACTTTTACGCCGAAGCCCCTTTCACGCACTACTCTTCCCGTCCCATCGACATGAAACAGGTAGTGAACACGAACAAAGCCCTCGTACATGCCGACGTCATCGGACGGAAAATCATCATCACGGCCACCATCGACAACCTGCTGAAAGGAGCATCGGGACAGGCCGTCGAGAACATGAACCTCCTCTTCGGACTCGACCAGACCACCGGCCTCCGGCTGAAAAGCCTTGCGTTCTGAGCCCTACGTTTCAAACTGAAAAAACGACAATGAAACTTTACGACGTTTATCCCCTCTTCGACATCAACATCGTCCGCGGCCGTGGTTGCCATGTCTGGGACGACAAGGGGCAAGAATACCTCGACCTTTACGGCGGTCATGCCGTCATCAGCATCGGGCACTGCCATCCGCACTATGTGGAAGCACTCACCCGGCAGGCCGCCAAACTGGGCTTCTACTCCAACTCAGTCATCAACGATCTGCAACGCCAGCTGGCCACACGCCTAGGCCCTCTGTGCGGCTACGATGACTACCAGCTCTTTCTCATTAACTCCGGCGCCGAAGCCAATGAGAACGCGCTGAAACTGGCGTCGTTCCACACGGGCCGCAGCCGTGTGCTGGCCGCAGGCCACGCCTTCCACGGCCGCACGTCGCTCGCCGTCGAAGTGACGGACAATCCTAAGATAACGGCTCCCATCAACGCCAACGGACACACGACCTTCCTTCCTCTGAACGACCTCGAAGCTTTCCGCACGGAACTGGCCAAGGGCGATGTGGCTGCCACTATCGTAGAACCGATCCAAGGCGTGGGCGGTATCCACGTGGCAACGCCCGAATTCCTGCAAGGACTGCGCGCCGCCTGCAATGAAACAGGCACCCTGCTCATCTGCGACGAAATCCAATGCGGCTACGGCCGCTCGGGACGTTTCTTCGCCCACCAGTATGCCGGCATCTGCCCCGATATCATCACCTGTGCCAAGGGCATCGCCAACGGCTTCCCCATGGGCGCCGTCCTCATCGCTCCGGACATCAAGCCCACCTACGGACAGCTCGGGACGACTTTCGGAGGCAACCACCTGGCCTGCGCAGCCGCCTTGGCTGTACTCGACGTCATCGAGGGCGAACACCTCGTCGACAACGCCGCCCGGGTGGGCGCCCACCTCAAAGCCCGGCTCGCAGCCCTTCCCGGCATCAAGGAGGTGCGCGGCGAAGGCCTCATGATCGGCTTGGAATTCGAAAACGACATCAAAGCGATGCGCCAGCGCCTCGTCCACGAGGAGCACGTCTTCACCGGTGCGGCAGGCACCAACATCCTGCGTCTGCTTCCCCCGTTGACGCTCAGCGAAACCGAGGCCGACGACTTCGTCGAACGCCTCAGCCGCGTGCTCTAAATCACACGGACTCAGACAGGCCACCCTGCTTTTGAAAACACATTATAAGACAGACAAGTCCTCTGCGCGCCAGTGCGCAGAGGACTTGTCATTATGGACGGGATGCCGCCACGGCTGCCCCATTCCACTCGTCCGGAGTAGGAAACTCCACCCATATCACCCCAAAAGAAGACTCATCGGTTCACGTCGACCTAAACGGCGCAAGGAGATTCATGGTGCTGGCCCCGCATGAATTACGTCCTCACACGTTCCGATATTCGACCACCTGTTTCGCAACGAGTCCGTAAAAAGACGTATATTTGCACTTATAAACATCCGTGCGTAGCGATTGCGCATTCCTGCCACGGCCCAATTTCTGAAAAACATATGGCCGGAAAAGAGAAAAAGCCAGACAAAGAACCCGGATACGTCTATATCCTGACAAACCCCAGTTTCCGTGAGGATTGGGTCAAGATCGGGAAAAGCTCCCGCCCCGTCAACGTACGCTCCAAGGAACTCGACAACACCGCCGTCCCGCTTCCATTCGAGATCTACGCCACCCTGCGCACAGTGAAGTACGAAATTGCAGAGAAGAAGCTCCACAAACTCATCGACCGCTTTACCCAGCTCCGCATCCGTAAGAACCGGGAATTCTTCAATATACCACCCGAAACGGCGTTGGAGCAACTCAAAGATGTAGCCGACCTTCTTGAAGACGGCGTCGTTACACTCTACAAGAACAACCAGCCCATCACGCTTCCCGACGACCCACCAAGCCCCACGCCGACCGACGTTCACACGCACGCCACGCAGGACCATGACACCGACACCGACGACCCGCATCACAAGCGAAGCCGTTTCCGCTTCAGCATGATTGGCCTGAAAGCGGGCGATGCCGTCACCTTTGCCCCAACCGGCGAACGGGTAAGCGTCGTGAGCGACAACGAAATCGAGCGCGGCGGACAGCGGTATAAACTCTCCCAATTCTGCCGGCTCTTCATGCCAGAGGAACGCCGGACGCCCTCCAACACCTATCAAGGAGCCAAGTTCTTCACGCATAACGGGCAGACACTCGACCAACTCAGAACAGAGAAAGAACGCGAGGAAGGAACCGACAACACGGATACACCTACCCCCACACCAAGCACTCCGGCCGAGCCACTAGACCCGGGAGGTAAGGAGAGCAAGGAGGCGACGGATAGCCAACCAACACCGCCCCGCACGACCAGACGCAGACACAGGCCGGCCGACACGGCGGAAAAAAGCGGCCTCGACACGCCCACACTCGACCCGACCAACGCCTCCACAAACAGCGCAGACGATACCCAAACCAGCACCAACGAACCACGCTACAAGCGAAGCCGCTTCCGATTCAGCATGATTGGCCTGAAAGCGGGCGATGCCGTCACCTTTGCCCCAACCGGTGAACGGGTAAGCGTCGTGAGCGACAACGAAATCGAGCGCGGCGGGCAGCGATACAAACTTTCCCAATTCTGCCGGCTCTTCATGCCAGAAGAACGCCGGACGCCCACTAACACCTATCAAGGAGCCTGTTTCTTCACACATAACGGGCAGACACTCGAAAAGCTACGCCGATCTATGGATAAGGCCGCGGCGGCGGACAAGGGAAACGCCCCGTCCGATCACACGGTCTGACGGGCTGCGCACGGGTTGCCACTGACAACGGAAGTGGAAGAAACAACTTTCTTCCACTTCCACACCACATGACAGCCTATCCGCCAAAGAAGATGAGCTACAACGCCTAAGGAGCCGAACGGGAAGCACGAAAAAACGGATGGACACTCCATATGAACGTCCACCCGCTTACTCCTATTCAGTCGGAAAAGATCCAATACCTTTTCAAACAGCCTTACTTCGACGTTGCCGACGTAGTAGCCTTTGCGGCCGACGTTGCGCTCAGTCCAAGCTTGGCTTTCACCTTTGCGGTGATGTTCTCACACATGCTTTCGTTAATGAAGATTCCACCAGTCGTAGAAGCCGTCTGACGGTCCATCACATAGACGAAACCCTCGGCCTTAGCGATGCTGCCTACGGCTTCAGCCACTTGGGCAACGATAGGTTGCAGCTTATCCTGTTGTGCCTGCTGGAAAGCCGTCTGGTTGTCCTGTTGTGCCTGCTGGAAGCGGTTCATCAGGTCGTTAATCTCCTGTTCCTTACGGTTGCGCATGTTCTCGGGCAGGCTGTCGGCACTGGCCAGATAGGCGTCACGCTTGGAAATAATCTCGTCCTGCATGCTTTTCAGGTCGTTCTCGTACTTCTTTCCGAGTTCCTCCAACTCTTTTTGGGCGGTCTGGAACGCGGGCATAGACTGCATGACGTCGAAGTGGTCGTAGTAGGCGAACTTCTGTGCGCAAAGGCTAAGCGGTGCCATCAGGAGCACCAGCATAAGAATCTTCTTGATCATTTTTTTGTATGGTTTTTGAATTGATTTTATGACTACGTATTTTCTTATTGCAACCGGACAAAGGTACGACTTTTAGTTGGAATAACCTAACCGGGCAAGGACTTCGTTAGAGATGTCAGCCGTGGGAGAGGCGAAGACGATACCTTCATCCGACGCACGGTCAAGGATGAGACTGTAACCCTTGCTTTGGGCAATGGCCTTGACGGCATTGTAAATCTCGTCTTGGATGGGTTGGATCAGACTGGCACGCTTCTTAAAGAGCTCGCCCTCGGGGGCAAAATACTTCTTCTTCAAGTCAGCCGCCTCCTTCTCCTTGTCGACGATGGCCTGCTCGCGCTCTTTCTTTTGGGCTTCTGAAAGGAACACCATTTCGTTCTGATAATTCTTGTAAAGGGTCTGGGCTTCGTTGTCGAGGGCTTCGACCTCAGCCTGCCACTTTTTCGAAATCTGATTCAACTGCTCGTTGGCCCGTTCGTAGGCAGGGATGTTGCCCAAAATATATTCCATGTCGACAAGGGCAAACTTTTGGGCATGGAGAGCAGTAGCTCCGCAGGCCAAAAGACAGATGAGGAAAAGAATCTTTTTCATACGCTATCTTGTTTTTACAGTTGCTGTTTCGCTGAAACGGGACGGGATCAGAACTCCTGACCGATGATAAAATGGAACTGACTGCCACCAATCTGCCGGCCGTTCACGGTTTTCTGGAAGCCGTAAGCCCAGTCGACACCGAGCAGGCCGACCATAGGAAGCTGGATGCGCACGCCCAAACCGGCAGACCGCTTCATATCGAAAGGATTGAACTTACGCACCTCGTCCCAAGCGTTACCACCTTCGAGGAAGGCAAGGGCGTACATCGAAGTGGACGTTTCAAGCATCAACGGGTAGCGCAGCTCGAGCGTCAGACGGCTGTAAGCATAAGCCGGGTTGGAATAAGCACCAGCCAGACCGCCGTTCTCGTAACCACGCAGGCCAATCGTCTCGGTGGCGTAGCCGGAGGAATATCCCGACATACCATCGCCACCGACGTAGAACGTCTCGAACGGAGACTTCTTATGCTTGTTGTAAGCACCGAGCAAACCAAACTCTACGCGGGTCATGAGCACAGGACATTTGACCGCGCTGGTCAAGGCGGTGAAGGTGCGGAACTTGAACTTCCATTTGTTGTATTCAATCCAACGATACTTTTCTTGCGACTCCCGCTGATAGGCCGCGCTGCGGTAATTGGTTGCCAGATTGGCGTAGTCCTTGCCATCCCACAGGGAGAATGGCGGCGTGGCAGACACCGACAGGAGGAACTCGGAGCCTCGGCGGGGGAAGAATGTGTTGTCCGTAGAATTGCGCGACAGGGTCAAAGTCAGATTGACGTTATTACAGTTTCCGTCGGTAATGAGGAAGTACTGCCAAGATTTGAGCATGTAACGCGTATAAGCCAACTCAGCCATGAAAGTGAAGTAATCGTCTGGCCAGCGCAAGCGCGTACCGAAACCAACGGAAACACCGAACATCTTGACATATTTGTCGGGATCATAATAGTCCGTATAGTTGTAATAATTACCAGTCGTGCCATAACCGTAAAGGTAGTTATAGTACGAGTTATAGTAATTGTTGCTGTAAAAGTTGGAATTGACGTCACTCTGCTTGGAGTACATCACCGAGAATGAGAACTGATTTGGCCGCTTGCCCCCGAACCATGGATCGAGGAACGAGAGAGAATACGACTGATAGTACGTTCCATTGGTCTGTCCGCTCAAAGCGAGGGTCTGCGCGTCGCCCTGAGGAATGAAACCGGCACGTTTGGCTCCTTTCCCGAAAAGGTTCTGCACGGAGAAGTTAGTGAAGCGCAGGCCGACGCGGCCAACGATACCAGTCTGACCCCAACCGGCCGAAAGCTCTACCTGATCGCCGGGTTTGGAGACTAGCTGGTAGTCAATGTCGACGGTTCCATTATAATAGTCAGGCACGACGTTGGGCACGAGTTTCTCCGGATCAAACAGCCCCATGGCACTGAGATCAATGAAGGAGCGTTGAAGAGCCTCGCGGCTGAACAAATCGCCCGGCTTCGTACGCAGTTCACGCCGGACAACGTTTTCATAAACACGGTCGTTGCCCGTGATGCGCACGTAGTTAATGGTGGCCTGCTGGCCTTCGCTAATGCGCATTTCAAGGTCGATGGAATCGTTCACGACGTTGACTTCGACAGGATCAAGGCGGTAGAAGACGTAGCCGTGGTCGTAATACTGCGAACCGATAGCGTCTTCGTCTTCATTGAGGCGCTTGTTGAGCAACGTCTGGTTATAGACGTCACCCGGCTTCATTTTGAGCGTCATGTTGAGCGCATCGGTCGTGAACACTGTATTACCCACCCACTCAATGCTTCGTATATAATACTTGTCACCCTTGAAGAGGTCGATGTAGATGTCAACGTGCTTGTCGTCGATGTTCACGACACTGTCACGCAGCAAGAGGGCGTCGCGATAGCCCCACTCATTCATCTTGTCGACGACGAAGCCCTTGTCTTCCTCGTATTTCTCGGGAAGGAATTTTTTCGACTTGAAAAGGTTCAACAGGGTCGGTTCATGCGTCTTCTTCATGGCCCGTTTGAGCTTCTTGGCCTCTTCCGGGGTCACGCCGCTGATACGGATGTGTTTCACCTTGACCTTCGAATTCTTCTTGATATGGATGTCGAGCAAGACACGGTTATCGCCCGTGACGTCATTGAGTTGTACGATGTCGACGGCCACGTTGCGATATCCTTTTTCCTCAAAGTGGCGCTTGATGATGAGTTTGGCGCGGTCTACCATGTCTGGTGTGATCTGGTTGCCCACCCTTAGGCCTACCATTTCCTCCAAATCTTCACGCTCACTCTTTTTGATGCCCGTATAATTGATACTGGAAATACGCGGCCTTGCAGTGAGATGAATGTGCAAGTAAACTAAACGATTGTCTACGATGCTGTCCACCGCGATCTGCACATTGGAGAAAAGGCCTTGCTGCCAGTAGCGGCGGACGGCGGCACTGATTTCCTCGCCGGGAACGGCGATTTCCTGCCCGATCTCCAAGCCCGAAGTGGCCTGCAAGCTTTCCTGGTCATATCCTTGTATACCGTCGACTACGATGCCGCCGATGAGATAACGGTTGGCTTCAATGGTATATACGATATCAGGACTCACGTCTACTTTGTGGCCGTTCTGTGCGAACGCGGTCGGGGCGAGAAGGGAAATGAAGCCTGCCGCCACATAACGGAGTATGTCTGTTAGTTTCTTCATCATCATGAGAGTTATTCCGACTGTTGTTCAACCTGGTCGCCGGTCTGGCCATATCGCCGCTGGCGGTGCTGATATTCCTCGATGGCGACACGAAAGGCCGCCTCGTCGAAGTCGGGCCAATAGGTGTCGCAGAAATAAAGTTCAGTATAGGCGCACTGCCAAAGCAGATAATTGCTCAGCCGCAGCTCACCGCCGGTACGAATGAGCAAATCGGGGTCAGGCATGAACGATGTAGTGAGGTGACTTTCGATCGTAGTTTCCGTAATTTCTGGCGCACTTCCGTTTTTTTCTATCGCTTTGACCGTTTCGCGGACAATGCTGCGGCAAGCCTCGGTGAGTTCCCAACGCGACGAATAGCTTAGGGCGACAACCATCGTCATACGATCGTTGGCAGCTGTCCGCCTTTCGCAAAGGCTCAACCGTTCACGCACCGGGACCGGCAGGCGACCGGTGTCGCCAATGACACGAAAACGCACATTGTTCCGCATGAAGATTTCTTCTTCCAGGGAATCCAGAATGAGAGCCATGAGGGCGGCAATTTCGTCGGCAGGCCGCCGCCAGTTCTCCGTAGAGAACGTGTATAGCGTCAGGTATTTGATGCCCAGCCGGGTGGCTTCTTCGGTGATCCGTTTCACCGTTTCAACCCCTTGCTGGTGCCCCATGCTGCGCGAGAGGCCGCGAGCTTTGGCCCAACGACCGTTCCCGTCCATGATGATGGCCACGTGGGCCGGTATGTGCGCTTTGTCTAACATTCTTTTCTCTTTTCTCAATTTGTTCACTCCTGCGCCGGCATCAGCCTTTATTGCAATCGACACACCGGGGAAAGATGTCGTATGTCAGGGTGACGAGGGTCGTAAAATAATGGTCCTTGTTGCGAAATCCCGAAGAGCGTATGCCCGTCGGCGCTTCGAGGCCGTCAAGCTTGTCGGAGACGGTAAAATGAACCAGCCAGTCAAGGCCAACATTCAAGCGGCGGGCCAATTTGTATTTCAGGCCTATTCCCACGGGCAAATTTACGGAAAAAGCGTGTGACGTTGCATACGTAAGGCCGAAACCGACTTGGAAATAGGGCACAAGGCGGCAGTAGCCTTCATAACCGCGCGTAAAGCCGTACGGAAGGAAGTTCAACTCATACGTGGCACTGAGATCGTAGACTCCACCATTGAACGAGTAATTTAGGCGGTCGGTAGAAGCCGGACCTTCGGGAGTGACCGGATAAAATCCCGCGGCGTCCGCCGTCGTGCCTTTTACTCCTGAATAGACGAGATTGGTCTTGATAGCCATGCGCGGGTTCAGGAGGAAACGCACCACGGCCCCGCCTGCAAGCGTCGTATTTCCGTAAAATTTGCTATTTAGATCTGTCAGCGCAAAGCCAGCGCCGATTCCGCCACCCAGTTCCATGCGATATTGCACATCATCCTGTGCCACCGCGCGGAGGGGAAACAGTCCCAGACACGCTGCAAGCAAACACAGTGTCGATGTGCGCCGCCTTGCCATCACTGCACAACGTTTCGTTCGAAAGCGCCGTCGTCTTCGCTCCAACTCATACGGTTGAGCCGTCCCCGCCACACTTCTCCGCTGCCGGAGCAGACAATCCATAGGAAGCCCTCTGTGTCGCTTACGGCGGAAATATCTGCCGGGGCGGATACGACAGGGAAAGTATAGCCACTTGCCTCGTCTTTCCAAGTCCGCCCGCCGTCGGAACTGATGTAAGTTTCCAATTCGCCCGCCGCACCAAGTCCGAAAGCCAGCACTTTGTCATCATACGGAACAAGCGTGGTCGACGTCATGAGCGGCAAAGTGAGCGTGTTTTCCTCAGTAGGCGTATAATATATCCATGGATAAGTATTGTAGTTCAGCCGATCAAGGTTTCGTTTCCACACAACGACATCTCCTTCATGAGTACCCGTCAGAAGGAGGTCTTCGTAAGTTTCATACATCGTCGAAGGCGTACATACGGCCGCATAAGCCGACGTCGGCAGGATGCCGTCAGTTTCGTGCGCATTCCGCACCCAGTTCGTTCCGTCGGCCGAACTGAAAAAAGCGCCGCCCTGAATGGCGAACAGGCTATCTGTCGAAGCAGCAACGACAGGCATACCGCCGGCCACAGCGCTCCAAGCAAGGCCGTCGGCCGACATGATAAGCCCCGCATCGCCGTTGGCATAAAAACGTCCACCCATTTCAGTCACCGAACGAGGCTCGAAACCTGCCACGTCGCCTGTAAGCGAAACCGTTGTCCACTCGTCCGCTTCGGACGTCGTAGCTTTCAAGAGAACCGGGTCACTGCCCTGCAAACCATACACTCCAAGCACGCCGTTGTCCAAAGCCACAGCCTTCGGTTTCACCAAGGACGCCAAATCGGGCAGAGCGGCCACTGTGCGTCCCCAAGTGAACTCATTACCTTCTTGCTGATGAACGTTCAGCGTAAGGGTATACTCTTTCTTCGAGGTCCCATCAGTTGCATACACCACGAATGTCCTGGGCTGCGAACAGTCGATGCTGTCGCTCGTACTGAACAAGGTGTCTGTCCCGGCAAGTGTGCGAAGAGCGAGAACGCCGTCGGCACTGAAACTGGAGAAAGCGACGCGGCTCACGATTGTCCCTATGGGAAGCGAGTCACGATTATATATCCGCAACGCGTGCTGGTCTATCTGCATCGGGGTGTAATTACCCGAAAGTGTGGTCAAATAGGAGGTGTCGTTCCCAGAAGCAGTGACGGTATTCACACGCACGTGCATCCCGCCGAGCGCCACGGCTGTCACCGCACATCGGCCCGAAGTGGCACTGCTGACCACGTTGTCATCCATGCATCCGGTCATGGGTAAAAGACAAGCCAGCACGCTCAACATGGCGGCTACTGTTGACTTTTTCGTCATAAGAAATGAAATGTACAGACTATTGCAATGGTTATACAGGTTGCAAAGATAGTCACAATTGCTCCGTGGACAGTAGGTTCCCTCTCTTTTTTAGTGAATTTTATCTATTATCACCCGTGTCCCCAAACCGCACCGGACTGGAAACGGACAGGTTCCGGCACCGTCAGGGGGACGTGAGTGCTTCGCAGACGCTGTCTTGAAAACGCCGTGCAGGAGCCTGGCTCAACACACCTTGGTTCATAATGGCAAAACAAAGTAGGTGGCCGTTTGCAGCTGCGGCATAGCCGGCCAGCGTGCTGACGCCCTCGACCGTACCCGTCTTCGCAAAAACATTCGCACAGGCATTCCCCGTCGTCATACGCCGACGTAGGGTTCCGTCACAGCCGGCCACAGGAAGCGCGGGTTTCAAGTGAGCGTAGATCTCGCTGTTCTGATAAGCATAACGCAACGCTGCGACGAGCACCTCCGGCGTCAGATAATTATAAAGCGAGAGACCGCTGCCGTCAGCTACGCGACAGTCCGAAAACGGCAATCCAAGGCTCGTCACAAGACGCTCGACGCATCGTGCTGACTCCTCGCCCGAAGGATAAGCCATACCATCTTGTGCACCAAGCTGGTAGAAGAGAGCTTCTGCATAATGGTTATTGCTTTCTTTCAGGGCTTCGGTCAAGATTTGATCCATGCTATGGTGACGCGACGCGACTAACACGGCACCGGCAGGGCGCACAGCGTTTTCTATCGCTCCGACAAAAGAAATCCCCACAGAACCAAGCGCCCGAAACAGAGCGGCTGAAAAATCATCGTGACCATTCACCGTAAGAGGCGATAAAGGCGCGAGTTCGTCATCCCAGCACCATCCCCACCCCCAGGCGAGCGTATCTTTCATCGACACATCGAGGAAAAGCCGTCCGTCGATACGCCGTACGCCGGAAGATGCCAGTTTGTCGACCATAGCACGCAGGTCGTCGTATCCGAAACGAGGGTCGAAGCCTCCGACGACATAAAGGTCGCCATGGAGCACGGAATCCGCCAATTCGCCCGTACGGTAGATCGACGTTTCAAACCGATAGGATCCGCCCAACTGTGCGAGTGCGGTAATCGCTGTCAGGAGTTTCTGAGTCGAAGCCGGACGCAACAATTGCCGTTTGCCTTGTTCGAACAATGCTGAATCGGCGGTCAGGTCGTACACGTACAACCCCAACTGGCTATGCTCAAACATCGGATTGCAGACCAGTTCGGACAGACGGGCCTGCAAGTGGTCCGGCCAGTCAAGAGAACTGTCGGCGGCGGCCTGCGCCTCGCGCTCGGCAATCACACTGCGAATCGTGAAAGTCTGAGCGTCTGCCTGCCAGCCAGCAAGCCACACGCTTATGGCTGCTATATATATAATAATGTGTACGAACTCACGTTTCATCCCTTTTTCAAGTCTTTTCCAAGCTTAGATGACCTGGCGCAAAGTTACGCATTTTTTCTCAACCCACACCCCGCCCGACCGCAAGCCGTCATCAGTCGCCTCGCCATGCTGTGGAATAAGCGGGAACATGCTGGCGATTTTTTCCACACTTCTACAATCATTCCACACCCTACGACGCACGTCAGTGTATCCGTTTCCCCATTTTCTCCCGCCTCAAAAAGGTTTTTCCCTTTTATTTTGGGCAAAATAAAGCGCGCAACGCCTTTTTATCGCCATGCGCTGAAAAGTTTGGCACGGCTGTTGCTTTTTCTAAGATAGTTGTTTTAGGTTTATATTAAGCTTATAGAGATGTTTCGGGCGAACGGCGCAGGGATTGCGGGGTTCGCCCTTTTTTATGCCCTCAGTGTTAGCCCGATAAAGTTTTATTCCTACTTTTGCAACGGCTTTGGCCAAAATACGACTCACACGGCGGACGCGCTCCGCCTTAAACGACAGATGCAGCGATGAAAGTGATGAAATTCGGAGGTACCTCGGTCGGCTCGCCCGAGAGTATCCTCAACTTGAAACAAATAGTCGAAAACGCCAGCCATCCCGCAGTGGTGGTGGTTTCCGCCCTCGGCGGGGTCACAGACAGCCTGATCAAAGCCTCGCGTGAGGCGGCAGACGGCGACAGTGCTTACCTCGACACGTATACCGCCCTCGTCGAACGCCACCACCGCATGATTCTCGATGTCATCCCAGCTGGTGCGGAACGCGAAGCCCTCATGGCGAAAACCGACGCCCTGCTCGAAGAATTGGGCAGTATCTACAAGGGGGTCTCACTTATCCAAGATTTGACTCCCAAGACAGCCGACGC
>UMEP01059220.1_pt1 | contig 12800 bp, 8 predicted proteins | sample 1964771 | NCBI WGS metagenome assembly UMEP01 (sample SAMEA4836022, study PRJEB28245) | human gut metagenome | biome: gut microbiome; material: fecal sample | place: Denmark | collected 2008 | reverse complement strand
TGTATACAGGGATTTCTTCGGAGATCAATTCGTGGATATGAATGTAAGATTTCATTAATAATAATAAGTAAAAGCTTTGATTGAGTTAATAATCTTTTGAAAATGTAATAACACCTTAAAAATAATAAGTGTACTAATTGACAAAATATGATTAGTTATCGCATAATATGACGTATGAATATGTATAATTATTCATATTCTGGCAGGTATATGTCTAGCGCATCAGGCATTTATCAGGCAGGTACTAAAGATTGCGCAGAAAAGAGGATTACAATGAACAATCAGGAAATGATGGAACTAACAACGGTTGATAAAAGTGAATTTGAAGAACTCGTTAAAGAGTGTACAAGATCAGGCTCCATTGACCAGAATTTATATATCGAATATGATGTTAAGAGGGGTCTTCGTGATAGCAATGGTAATGGTGTTCTTACAGGACTTACAGAAATTTCTGATGTATGTGGTAATGAGAATGTTCATGGTAGAAAGATACCTGTCGATGGACAGTTATATTTTCAGGGATATAATGTCCAGGATATTATTAAAGGCTCTACAAGAGATAGATTCCGTTTTGAAGAAGCAACTTACCTTCTTTTATTTGGTAATCTTCCTACAGAGAAACAGCTTGACAGTTTCCTTAGAATACTTGCTGATTTACAGGAACTTTCAGGTGCATTTATCAGAGATGTAATTATGAAGGCAACAAGTACTAATCTTATGAATTCACTTATGAAAAGTATCTTAAGCCTTTATTCATATGATGAAAATCCGGATGACATATCAATTCCTAATGTATTAAGGCAGTCGTTACAGCTTATAGCTAAGATGCCTTTGCTTACAGTATATGCGTATCAGTCATACAGACATTTTAAATTAGACGGAACGCTTATGATTAAGAATCCTAGGAAGGGATATTCAACGGCAGAGAATATTCTTTATATGTTAAGAGATGATGGACAGTTCACAGAGCTTGAAGCTAAGGTTCTTGATATCTGTCTTGTACTCCACGCAGAGCATGGTGGTGGTAATAACTCAACATTTACTAACCACGTTGTAACATCATCAGGAACTGATACATACTCAGCTATGGCAGCTTCAATCGCTTCCCTTAAAGGTCCTAAGCATGGTGGTGCTAACCTTAAGGTTCAGGAAATGTTCGCTGATATAAAAGCTAACTGCAAGGATTGGGATAATAAAGAAGAAATCTGTGCATATCTTAATAAAATTCTTGATAAACAAGCATTTGATGGTGCAGGTCTTATATATGGTATGGGTCATGCTGTATACACTAATTCTGACCCAAGAGAAGTTATACTTAAGAGCTTTGCGAAAAATCTTTCTGTTGAAAAGGGAATGGAGAAGGAGTATGCTCTTTATGAGACAGTAGAAAAAGAAGCAGGACAGCTTATTATGAACAAAAGAAAAATGTTCAAGCCGGTATGTGCCAATGTCGATTTCTACAGTGGATTTGTATATTCAATGCTTGGTATTCCAGAAGAAATGTTTACTCCTATGTTCGCAACAGCTCGTATTTCAGGCTGGTGTGCTCATCGTCTTGAAGAGCTTGTCAATGCAGGAAAGATTATTCGTCCTGCTTATAAGTATGTAGGCTGGCATAGGGATTATCCTAAGATGGAAGAACGCAAATAATAATTAGCAATTAAAGAGGTATTAATCAAAATGTCACAATATAAGGTAAGAAAGTTAAATAAGCCAATTAACTGTGTTGTTGAAGTGCCGGGTTCTAAGAGTATTACGAACAGAGCACTTCTTATGGCAGCGTTATCAGATGGGGAGTGCAGACTTAATGGAGTGTTATTCAGCGATGATTCAAGACATTTTCTTTCAAGTCTTATAGCATTAGGTTATGTTATACAGGTAAATGAAGTTGACAAATATGCAATCATAGAAGGACATAGTGGCAATATTCCTAAGAAAGAGGGCGTTATCAATGTAGGCAGTGCAGGAACAGCAGCAAGATTTCTTACGGCAATGTTAGCTTTTTCTGATGGACAGTATACAATAGAAAGTTCTGAGCAGATGAAGAAAAGACCAATGCTTCCTTTATTTAATGCACTTGAAGATATGGGAGCACATTTTGAGTTCCTTGAAAAAAACGGACATCTTCCAGTAAAGGTAACAGGTGCAGCTTTTGGCGGTAATAAGCCTAAGGCAGAGGTATCAATTGACATAAGTGAGAGTACACAGTTCTTAAGTGCACTTATGATGACAGCACCAATGCTTGACAGTGGTCTTAAGATTAATATTACAAGCAAGAAGACAGATGGCTCATATATAAGAATAACATCTAATATGATGAAGCAGTTCGGCTGTGAGGTTGTACACGAAGGGGCTGTATATCAGATACCTGCTGATGACAATTATGTTGCAGGTACATATCAGATTGAACCTGATGTGTCAGCAGCCTGCTATTTCTATGCGGCAGCAGCACTTACAGGTGGTTATGCCCTTGTTAAGAATGTAAGATATACTTCAATGCAGGGTGATATGAAGTTCCTTGAGGTGTTAAAGCAGTTAGGCTGTAAAGTTGAGGAAGAGCATGAAGGAATAAGTGTTACAGGTCCTGCTAATGGTGAATACAATGGCGTAGACGTAGATATGAATGACTTCTCAGACCAGACAATGACACTTGCGGCAATTGCTCCATTTGCAAAGACACCAACAATTATAAGAAATATTGAACATATAAGACTTCAGGAGTCAGATAGAATAGAGGCTATTGCTAATGAACTTAACAGCCTCTGCATAGATATTAAGAAGGGAAGAGACAGAATAGAAATTCTTCCAGGACATGTTAAACCAGGCGTTGTAAAGACATACTCCGATCATAGAATGGCTATGGCATTTGCACTTATCGGGCTCAGAGTGGATGGCATTATAATTGATGATTATGAGTGTTGTGCGAAGACCTTTGAGGATTATTTTCAGGTGCTTGACAGGGCTACACGAGAGTAATGCGAGAGGGGGCAGCTTTTGGTTAGTCGGACTATATAAGGCTCGAAAAAAGGGAGGGCTGCTGGGATAAGGTGATGGTCAGGTAAACAGATTGGATATTTCTAAGACTTTCCGTGAAGGTTGTTGATAGGGACACAGCCGCTCAGACGAAACATCCGTGTTTCGTATTCGCTCACTCGTACATCCTTGTACGAGTGCTGTTGGACGTAGAGGGAAAGCCTAAGAAATATCACAATATGTTTAAAGGACCATCTCCTCACCCCAGCCACCCTCCCTTGATTTTTTTCGTTCCTTATATCTGGGTACTGTTGAAGCCGCCGGCACTTAGCGGCTGTCCTTTAGCCGCTTAGTGTCCGCTGCGGCTTCAAGTAGCGGGAGCGTGCCCAGCGGTAATATATTAATGCCGCACAACGTCCGTCCACCACCGCCACCACAAAAGTTTTGTAAAGTACTCCCACAAATTAAAAGAAAAGCAGGTGACCCCCAATTTGAAAATCCTAATGTACAAATGGAAAGTATACAATCAAAGCGATGTAGCCGAAGCGTTTGAATATTTCGGACATACCGTTGATATGTATGAAGAAAAGCCTGTCAACAGTAACAGTATCACAGGCTATAAAGAACACGATATGAAAGAGATATCAGATGTGATTTCAGAATATGATATAGTATTTTCTCTTAACTACTTTCCGCATATATCAGATGTATGTGAAAAGCTTGGAAAGAAGTATATTGCATGGACAGTAGACAGTCCACTTATATCTCTTTATCACCAGTCTGTATTTAATTCGTGTAATTATATATTTATATTTGATAAGTTTTTTTATTATGAATTAAAGCAGATGGGTGTCCGAAATGTATACTATCTTCCGCTTGCTGTTAATACAGAAAGGCTTGATAAGCTGATTGGTCAGCAGAGCAAAGAAGACCGGCAGAGGTTTGCAGCTGATGTTTCATTCGTTGGAAGTATGTACCATAAGAATTCTTATGATGATATTAAAGATAAACTGCCGCCATATATGAAGGGGTATTTTGATGCGGCAATGCTTGCACAGCTTAATATATATGGGGATAACATAATAGACGATTTGCTGACAGTAGATATATTAAAGGAATTGTCGGAGATAATAGATTTCAGGCAGGGGGACAGGGCATTTTCTGATATACGGCTTGTGTTTGAGTCTACATTTCTGGGCTTTAAGCTTGCTAATATAGAACGTGTAAGTACGCTTAACAGGTTGTCAAAGACGTTAAGGGGTCATAATACTGCCGTGTATACAGACACGATTGATAGTAAGCTGGAAGGAGTTGACTACAGGGGTGCAGTAGCTTATATGACACATATGCCGCTTGTATTTAATAATTCGAGAATTAATCTTAATATGACAATAAGAAATATAAGGACGGGCATACCATTAAGAGTGTGGGACATATTAGGAGCAGGAGGCTTCCTGCTTACGAATTTTCAGGTTGAGCTTCCAGATTATTTTGAAAATGGAAAAGATATCGTGTACTATGAGGACATTAATGACTGCTGCCGCAAAGCCGAATATTATCTGGCACACGAAGATGAGCGCAGACAGATTGCATTTAATGGTTATAACATAGTTAAACAAAAGCACAGTTATATACAGAGAATTGCCACAATTCTTGATATAGTAAATTATTAATAAAATGTGATTATCACGATTGCGGTAAGGCGTGAGTATTATCATTATAATATGATGTGATAGTTAAAAAGAAATACCACCACTGGTATTATAATAATTAAAGATTGTAATAAGAATGACATAGAAGCAGTGAACTAATAAATCACTGCCGCTATGTCATTTTATTATATGATTCGTTAGTTATGTTACTGTAATAATATTCAATCAGGTTACTGTAGGCTTCTGATTGCACCAAACACACCATTGAATTCATTGAAAAATGTTTCTTCATATTTCTTTAAGAATACAGAAGCATAATTATCCTTATAAGATAAAGATATATAGAGGTTGCCAATAGCAGAGTCTATAATCTGTATTTTAATAAGAAGGTTATTGTCACATTTCCAAACAGCAGAAGCAGCACATCTGAAATTGTATATAGGAAATTCAGATACGATGTTATAACCAAATCCAAAGTCAATGCTATGTGTGCCTGTTTCGTTAGTATAGGTTATTGTTCCCCATTTTCTGGTAGTGTTATTAGTGTCCGTGCTGGCATTGTCTGCATTATGAATTGTAACTTTTACAGCGGTCATGTTACATACATTTTCATCACATACATATGTAACATTATTGATTAAATTCTCATATGAGGAAGCAGTGCTGTCCTTAAGGCAGAACAATTCACGGCTGTTAATAAAGGTATTGTATTCTGCAAGCTGTGCATCAGTTTCGTTATTAACAGATGTTTCGTCATCGATTTTATTATAGATTTCTTCCCAGAAGGCATCATATATGCACTGTACGCCGCCTTGACGTCCAAGGGTATCAGCGGTTGTTACCATATAGATGTCCTTATCAGGAACATAAAGCGCAAGCTGTCCCGCCATACCATAGAGGGCATATCCGCCGTTGCGTGTGATCCATATCTGATAACCATAACCCTGCATTTCCTCCAAGGTACCGCTCTTTCCATAAGGATCGCTCTGCTTCATTCTTGCGGCTTTGATGTAATCTGCTGGAATAAGCTGCTTGTCGTTGTATACACCATCTTTAGATATAAGATAGATTATTTTAAGCATATCAACAGGTCTTGCACATATTCCAGAACCGCCCATAGGAATTCCACAAGGGTCAGGAAGAATAAATGTATCTTCAGAAAATTCCAGTTCATTAAGGAACTTTTCTTTAAGATAGTCAATAAGTCTCATTCCAGATAGTCTTTCGATAAGAGCACCAAGAACGTGAGTTGATGAAGTGTCATAAGAGAATTGTGTGCCAGGTGCGTGAACAGGCTTGACTGTAAAGAATGAGCCCACCCAGTCGGTTATGCCAGCAGTTTTATAAGTGGTGCTGTCGTGGCACGTTCTCATAGTAAGCATATCCCTTATAGTAAGCATTTTCATATAATCATAAGCTCCATTTTGGGGAAGTTTATCTTTAAAATAATCAACAATATGGTCATCTAATGATAACTTGTGTTCGCCATACAGACAGCCAATGCCCAAAGATACTAAAGACTTTGTCATAGAAAACATACGGTGAAGTGAATTGTTGTCGTAAGGCTTGTAATAGCTTTCCATACATATATTGTTTCCACGCATAATTATAAGGCTGTGCATAGGAATATCCTGATTTTCAAGACGTTTTGCATAATTAATAAGATTGTGGTAGTCGATATTACATTCGCTTGGTTTAACATAATTAAATTTAGTCTGCATAATTAAATCCTCCGTTGGTTAATTATTTTACAAGTGTTCGTTCATTAATAAGCTTAATATAATATATATTACAATACAAATAGGAGAGTGTCAAAAATGTATCAGCTGTCTATATGATAATATAATTTTTCAAAATTTAACTTCAAAAATGTATTCAAATCATATATAATGTAAGGAATTATTGAGGTATAGAATGTAGTATAAATTCACAGGAAGGATAGTAATATTAAGAAAATGTAATAGTATACGGATTATTATTGTTTAAATTGTTATTTAAGTTATTATGTGGATTTATAAAAAAGGGGGAACAGAGTTGATTAACGTATTATGCAGAATATTTGTTAAGAATTATAAAGATACGAAAAATCCCAAAGTAAGGCTGGAGTATGGAATATTTGCAGGAATTGTTGGAATTATATGTAATATTGTACTGTTTCTTACAAAGCTTACGGCTGGATTTCTTACATCATCATTGTCAATTATGGCAGATGCAATTAATAACTTATCAGATGCAGGTTCATCAATAGTAACACTTGCGGGCTTTAAGCTTGCATCCAAGCCGGCGGACTCGGAACATCCATATGGGCACGGAAGAATAGAGTATATATCAGGCTTTATTGTATCAATGCTCATTATTGTAATGGGTGTTGAGCTGTTAAGAAGCTCAGTTGAGAAAATATTCAATCCACAGCCTCTGGAATTCAGCTTTATTTCAATTATAATACTGATTTTTTCTATTCTTTTAAAAATGTGGATGGCTAAATTTAACAAACGGCTTGGAGATAAAGTAGATTCTGCGGCAATGAAAGCCACAGCAACAGACAGCTTATCAGATTGCATAAGCACTACCGTTGTATTGTTCGGCGTGCTTATTACACAGTTTTCCAATGTAGATATCGATGGCTATGCAGGAGCGTTTGTCGCATTATTTGTAATAATAGCCGGATTTAAAGCAGCTAAAGAAACGCTTTCGCCACTTCTTGGCCAGCCGCCATCAAAGGAATTCGTAAAGGAGCTGGAAAGATTAATATTAGAGGACGAACATATCATAGGTGTCCACGATTTAATCGTTCATAATTATGGACCGGGAAGAGTATTCGTATCAGTACACGCAGAAGTTCCGGCAGATATGGATATTCTTGTGGCACACGACTGTGTGGATATGGCAGAACGCCGCATAGAAAAACGAATGGGTTGTTTTATAAGCATACATATGGATCCTGTAATAACAGATGATGAGGTTATTAATGAACAGAAAGCGGTTGTTCAGGAGATAATTGATGATATATCACCGGATATAAGCATGCATGATTTCAGAACAATAAAAGGACCACATATAACTAATCTTATATTTGATGTGTTAGTTCCATTTGGATTTAATATGAAAGACGATGAGATAGTTAGCAGGATAAAAGATGCACTCAGAGATAAGCACGAGAACTGGAGAGCAGTAATACAGGTTGATAAGAAAATGTTCTGAAATTAATGATGGAGACTGGGATTATATCCAGCCTCCATCATATTGTATTATCTGTCCGGTAAGGTAGTTGTCGGAGTTTAAAATAAGCTTTGCAAGATTGGCAACCCCATAAGGTGAGCCAAGTGTTCCACAAGGAATTTCTTCTGCTAATTCTTGAAGCTCCTCAGGACTTAAATGTCCATTCATCTCAGTGTCTATAGCTCCACAGGCTATTGCATTAACCTGTATGTTACTTGGCGCAAGTTCTTTAGCTAAAGCTTTGGTAAAAGAATTGATTGCCCCCTTGGTAGCAGAGTAGGCGACTTCACAGCTTGCACCATACAAGCCCCACACTGATGATATGTTGATGATTTTTCCGCAATGACGTCTTAACATATCCTGCACTGCAAAATGGCAGCAGTTGTATACAGAATTGAGATTGACAGACATTATATTATTCCACATATCAGGTGTCATATCCTGAAATAGTCCTATAGATGCAATTCCTGCATTATTAATAAGAACATTTACTTTTCCATAAATGCTTATGGCAAGGTCAAACATTTCATTAACTGTTGAATAATTGCTGACGTCCCCGACAAAGGTTTCACACAATGCTCCCTTTTTAATAATTTCTTCTTTGACAAGTTCAAGCCTGCCAGCACTTTTGGAACAATTGATAATAAGTGCTGTATCAGGTGCTGCTAGGCTTAAAGCAATAGCTTTGCCAATTCCGCGTGAAGCACCGGTTACCACTATGACAGTGGATACATTAGTTTCCATAATAAATCCTCATTTCTATGAATGATTTTTGCACACATCAGCGCTTATTGTGTCAGAATAATCTGATATTTAAACATAATAATGCAAATGTGAGCATATACTATATTTATCATTCTATATCAAAAAAATACATTGGGCAAGCTTGACATTTAATGATTTGTGCATACTTACTAAATTTGTAAATGCTTACAAAAAACTCAGAAAGTTATTCGACACAAATTGACAGATAATCAAGAAGTTATCCACAGATAAAAAGTGTGGAATTGCTTAGAAAAATAGTTATACACCGAGTTATCCACATTATCCACAATTTGATATGGGGATAAACACTGTGGATTATATTGTGGATAATAGAATAAATGTTTTGTTCAATTATACAAAATTTAAAATTATTAAAAAAATACCAGTATTAGTGCTTGACATTTGAAATGCCAGTATTACAGGGGGTTCACGGCTCTTTGACTACTAAATTAATAAAATATCTGTAAATTGTGTGAACTTACTTGTCTAAATGTGAAATTGTGTTATAATAACATTATCAAAAGTCGTGAAGCACAATGAAGCACAATTGAATTGGCAACATTCCTTGATCAGGCAACACGATAATAAAGTGATAGAAGGAGTTGGACATCATGCGTTTTATTATTACAGGAAGAAATATTGATGTAACAGATGGTTTAAGATCAGCAGTGGAGGAAAAGTTAGGTAAGCTGGATAGATTTTTTGCACCAGAGACAGAAGTCAATGTAACATTAAGTGTTGAGAAAGAAAGGCAGAAGATAGAAGTTACAATACCTGTTAAAGGTAACATTATAAGAAGTGAACAGGTAAGCAGTGATATGTATGTGTCTATAGATCTTGTTGAGGAAGTAATTGAGAGACAGTTAAAGAAGTATAAGAACAAGATTGTAGATAAGCATCATAATGAAGCCGCATTTGCCAAGGAATATGTAGAGAATGAATATGAGCCAACAGATGAGGTTAAGATTATAAGAACTAAGAGATTTGGTATCAAACCAATGGATCCTGAAGAGGCATGTGTCCAGATGGAATTATTAGGTCATAATTTCTATGTATTCTTCAACTCAGAGACAGAAGAAGTTAATGTTGTATACAAGAGAAAAGGCAATACATATGGTCTTATAGAGCCAGAACTTGACTAATTATAATGCAGCTGATTATGAATTATAGTTGATTTATATAATTATATTCAAGTCTTTATGGTGTGATTAATGAATTATATGTAATGTACTATATTAGATATAGTTGATGAATTTACATTAATTATAAGGTATATGTTTATAGTAATTTAATTAATTAAAGATTATCTAAAAGAAGTGCAGTATCTTAGTATATCTGCACTTCTTTCTTGTTATGGGTGATGCTTGCCTAATTATATAAATGGTGATACAATTACAATAATTTCAGCTTTTCGTAATGTGGAAAAGGTAAAGTAAGGAGAGTATGTAATGGGTTTAGTTCAGAAAATATTCGGAACACATAGTCAACATGAGTTAAAGAGAATTTATCCTATTGCTGATAAAGTAGAAAGCTATAGGGAAGAATATGGTAAGTTAAGCGATGAACAGCTTAGAGGAAAGACTAAAGAATTCAAGGAAAGATTATCTAAAGGCGAGACTTTGAATGATTTGCTTCCGGAAGCATATGCAACTGTAAGAGAAGCTGCCAAGAGAGTTCTTGGAATGGAACATTACAGAGTACAGATTATCGGTGGTATTATTCTTCATCAGGGACGTATTGCAGAGATGCGTACAGGTGAAGGTAAGACACTTGTATGTACACTTCCGGCATATCTTAATGCACTTGAAGAAAAGGGAGTATTAGTAGTTACAGTTAATGATTATCTTGCTAAGCGTGATGCTGAATGGATGGGACAGGTACACAATTTCCTTGGACTTTCAGTAGGTATAGTTCTTCACGATATGAAAGATGATGAAAGAAGAGCGGCATATGCAAGTGATATTACATATGTTACTAATAATGAACTTGGATTTGATTATCTTAGGGATAATATGGCTATATATAAGGAGCAGCTTGTACTCCGTGACCTTCATTACTGTATTATCGATGAGGTCGATTCAGTACTTATTGATGAGGCACGTACACCTCTTATTATTTCAGGACAGAGCGGCAAGTCAACTAAGTTATATGAACTTTGTGATGTACTTGCAAGACAGCTTGTAAAGGGTACTTACCATGGTGAACGTACTAAGATGCAGGTTATGATGCAGGAAGAGATAGAGGAAGATGGTGACTTTATCGTTAATGAGAAGGATAAGGTTGTTAATCTTACAGAACAGGGTGTCCACAAGGTTGAACAGTTCTTCCATATTGATAACTATGCTGATATTGAGAACCTTGAAATACAGCACAATGTAACACTTGCATTAAGAGCACATTATCTTATGTTCAGGGATAAGGATTATGTTGTCAAAGATGATGAAGTTCTTATTGTAGATGAATTTACAGGACGTATTATGCCAGGACGCCGTTATTCAGATGGTCTTCATCAGGCTATTGAAGCTAAGGAACACGTTAAGGTTAAGAGAGAGAGTAAGACACTTGCAACTATTACATTCCAGAATTTCTTTAATAAGTTTGATAAGAAAGCCGGTATGACAGGTACTGCTCTTACAGAAGAGAAGGAATTCAGGGGAATATACAATATGGACGTTGTAGAAGTCCCTACTAATAAGCCAATAGTAAGAATTGACCATAATGATGCTGTATTTAAGACTATGAAGGGCAAGTTCAATGCTGTTGTAGAAGAAGTTATTGCGGCACACGAAAAAGGACAGCCTGTACTTGTTGGTACAATAACAATTGATACATCAGAGCTTTTAAGTGAAATGCTTAGAAAAAGAGGAATACCTCATAATGTACTTAATGCCAAGTATCACGAGCTTGAGGCTCAGATTGTAGCCGATGCAGGTAAGCACGGAGCTGTAACAATAGCTACTAATATGGCAGGACGTGGTACTGATATTAAGCTAGATGAGGAAGCAAGAGCGGCAGGAGGACTTAAGATTATTGGTACAGAAAGACACGAGTCAAGACGAATTGATAATCAGTTAAGAGGTCGTGCAGGTCGTCAGGGTGACCCAGGTGAATCAAGATTTTATATATCTCTTGAAGATAATCTTATGAGATTATTCGCTCAGGAGACTCTTATGAATACATTTAACAGATTAGGTGTTGGTGAGAATGACCAGATTGAGCATAAGCTGTTAAGTAATGCTATTGAGACAGCACAGAAGAAGATTGAGACTAACAACTACGGAATAAGATTACATTTGCTTGAATATGATCAGGTAATGAATGAACAGAGAGAGATTATGTACGCCGAGAGAAAGAGAGTTCTTAATGGCGAGAGTATGCGTAACTCAATTATGAAGATGATAACTGATTTCGTTGAGGGCGTTGTTAATAGAAGTGTCAGCGAAGATAAGAGTGCTGATGAGTGGAATTATGATGAGATTAACGAGCTTTTACTTCCAACTATACCTATAGCACCAGTTGCGTATGATGAGAATATAAAGAACAAGAATGAACTTATTCATGCATTGAAAGAGAAAGCTGTTAAATTCTATGAAGATAAGGAAGCTTTATTCCCAGAACCAGAGACAATAAGAGAGATTGAACGAGTTGTTCTTCTTAAGGTTATTGATAGAAAATGGATGGATCATATTGATGATATGGATCAGCTTAAGCAGGGAATTGGACTTCAGGCATATGGACAGAAAGATCCTGTTGTACAGTATAAGATGATGGGATATGATATGTTTGATGAGATGACAAGAGCTATTACAGAAGATACAGTAAGACTTCTTATGCACATTCAGGTAGAAGAAAAGGTTGAAAGAGAGCAGGTAGCTAAAGTTACAGGCACTAACAAAGACGAAGGACCTTCTGTAAAAGGACCTGTAAGACGTACAGATAAGAAGATTTATCCTAATGACCTCTGCCCTTGTGGAAGTGGGAAGAAGTATAAGAATTGTTGTGGACGTCAGGCATAATGTCCGGGAAGTGATATAGTAATTTATAGATTATAATATTTGACGGATTGGGGCTGTCACACTATGCGAATATGACATTTTGTGGTATTATAATATGATGTAAGTGTTAATATATTATGTTAATATATTAAAAGAGTTAAGGCTTTGACACTTAATCATAATACTTGGAATGTTT
>UMEP01053518.1_pt1 | contig 12929 bp, 6 predicted proteins | sample 1964771 | NCBI WGS metagenome assembly UMEP01 (sample SAMEA4836022, study PRJEB28245) | human gut metagenome | biome: gut microbiome; material: fecal sample | place: Denmark | collected 2008 | reverse complement strand
ATCCTGAGATAAAATATCAGCAAGCATCTTATCACCATGACCATTACCTGTCAAAACATCATCAATTACAGATACTCTATCGATAACATTATCTGACTCTGATACGCCTGTATCAATCAAAGCGATTACACCTTTTTCTTTCTGAACAGATGTTGATGCATCCATATCATTCAATGCTGAAATCGCATTTGAAGTATCAGTACTTGTTTCAGTACTTGCTTCGGTACTTGCTTCGGTACTTGCTTCCGTAGACTCTGATGCTTCTGTTGCATCGTTTGTCGCAGCTGATACATCCTTATCAGGCTCTACAGCCGTTACAACGTCTTTAAAACGAGCATATGCATCTTTTGCATCTTTTACGGTTTCATACTGTAAAAGATAAATATTGCCATACTGACCAATTACTTTATCAGCATCTGTAAAAACAGATTTCTTGTCAGATACAACAACCAAACGCTTTGATGCAAAATCAGACTTGTCTACATCATCAACAGTTTTCTCTGCACCCTGTACATCAGAAATCTGAATATCATCTGAATTAGATGTGTCATCTTTTGTAATCGCACCTGCAATCTTATCTAAGATTGTAATACCGTCATCATTCTTCCAAGTAAGAGTTGCTGCATCACCAAATAATGTTGCTTTCTGCTCCATTACCGGAATAACAGACACAGTACTTGCGTTTGTATTTGCAATTGTAATATCAAACTCTGTTGACGCTCCCGCCGGAAGCTCTACAACAGCATATCGAGATAATACAATATCATCTTTTACTTCTTTTAAGAACTTCAATGCTGAATCCACTGTTTTCTCATCCTGAGTCTTTACAGGAATTGTCAACATACATTCTTTATTTAAGTCTTTGATTGACATTGACATAGCTGGCTTTGTAAGATAACCACTCCACTGCATTTTGTCTGCTGTCAACTGTGTATCTGTATCAGAAAAATACAACTTCAAATTCGCTGTATCGGCTGATTTATTCTCAGCTTTTACATGAAGTTTTGCTGTATCACCAACTGATAACTTATCTTTTGCATCCTTATTTTCAACAGACGCTGTGAACGAACTCTCGATTGTTACATCATCTGTTGCTTCTGTATCTGCTTTATCAGTAGCTTCCGTAGACTCACTTGTTTTACCAGTATCATCTACTTTGTCTTTCTTATCCTCTACGGTGATATCATCTGTAGACTCCTTTGGTGTCACCTTAATATCAGAATCACCATTAGTTACATTAATATCGTTACTTGACGAATCCACTTTAATATCATCTTCTGATGAAGTCTCCGAAGTTACCTGAATGTTAGAATCAACATCTTTAGCAAATACAGAAGAAATGGAACTTGGCACGCTCGTCACTAACATAGCAGATGCCATCACTATTGACATAATCTTTTTATGCTTCATTTTTGTAGTCCTTTCTTTTATAATTTCTAAAAAAATTTCCAGAACATAAGATTGACTGTCTCACATTCTGGAAATTACACATTCTATGAACAGTTATCTTAGACGACTTAAACAAAATCATCCATTGCATCCCCATCTCGTTTTCTACGTATACATTCTCGAATATATCGTATACCAAAGATGAATAGCAGACTTGCTACAAAGAATGCCATGCTAATTGCCAAAGCACGTTTGTACTCCGACATCCATTTAGATTCTGCTTTCTTCGGCTTCTCCGCTTTAGCAGCATCTACAGCTTCTTGATAATCTGTACGTTTACCTCGTACCAAGAGTCGATGTGTATTCACACCATAAGGCGTACACGTTAATAATGTACAATAATCCTCACCCGGAACGATTCTCAAATCATCCATTTCAGTAGGTAAAACTACTTTAATCTGGTCAACCTGATAAGCTAATTTCTCACCCATGACCTCTAAGAAAAATATATCGCCTTTTTCTAACTCGGTCAAATCCGTAAACAACTTAGCACTACTAAGACCAGTGTGTCCAGTAATAACTGTATGGGTACTCTCACCACCTACAGGTAACGATGTACCTTGCAAATGACCTGCACCTTTTTGAAGCGTTTCATCGGACGTACCGTGATAGATTGGTAGCGAAACATTTATCAAGGGAATTTCAACAGTTCCCATAACCCCATCATCCGTAAGATTCAACAGCGACTCATATTCAGCCGTATCCTCTTCGGATTTATCTTCTTTGAAGGGGTCTGTTAATACTACATGCCCATTTATCAACGATTCATTATACCGAACCGCATCTTCTATTGCAGCTTTCTGCTCAGAATCATCCAATTCTTCTGCAGTCTGCTGTACAGAATTTACAACCGAATCTGTTTTATGTTCAAACAGATAATTGGCAATAAAAGGGTACATCATCAGAGCTAACGCGATTCCAAAGAGCAGGAACACCAAAAGTTTCTTACTAATGTCCCTTTTTTTCATGTCTCACAGTTCTTTCTTATTTATTTTTAACAGATTCCACCGCCATATCTGACGGCGGAATTATGATTTATTTATTTTGTAGGTGTATGCTTTTTAGACTTCTTAGTCACAACAGCTACACCACCAAGTGCTACTGCACAACCAGCAAGTGTAAAGATGATTGTACCATAACCACCTGTACGTGGTAATGTGAAGTTCTTGTTGTTGACAACATGCATTACAACAGTAGCATCTGCAGACTCAAACTTCTCAGGCATATCACCCTTTGTATAAGACTGTTTTGTCATTTCAGCATCTACATTGTCAACCTTTGCAGTTGCAGGTTTAATAGCACCTACGAACATATCGGTCTTACCGATTGTACGTCCGTTTGCATCCTGAATAGCTGGACGGCTACCATTTGTATCTTTGATATAATCTTTACTTGCTGTTACAAGGTCACCATTCTCATCAAAAATACCACCATGGTAATACTGAACGATAGAATCGATTGCAGCCTTATCCATACCTGTTGTACCAGCTACAGATGCATTGATTTCACGGTCTGTTGGTGTAATAGCTACATTAATAGAATCCTCTAACAATGTATAACCATTGTCCGTAGAAATCTCTGTTAAACCGTATGTATCAGCTTCCAAACCGTAAACGAAAATCTTACCGTTTTCATCCGGTGTGAATGTTGTACCGTCTTCTTTCTTCATGGTCTTACCTGTTACATACCAGTTACCATCTTCTGCTTTATTAGCAACTACATAGTAAGAATCTGTTGAGTTATACAACTTAAACTGTACTTTACTCATATCACCTTTATTATCAGAGAAAGACTTTGTCAAATCAACGCCATATGAGTAAACATAGTTGCGGTCTTCCAAAGTATTGTAGTAACTGTCAGATGTACGGCTCCATGTAAGAACAACATCGTTCTCATTACCGTCATCACCAAGTGTAAGTGTAGCATCAGAGTTTACAGTAGCTGTATAATATACAACCATGTACATATCACTCATACTGTTAGCACTTGTACCAGCACCAATACCCTGACCGCCTTTGTTATTACCAGTTACACCCTCACCATTAATGATATTCAGACCCTTCTCTGTCAATTTGACAGTCATCTGAGTAGAACCATCTTTCCACTGCTGACCAGTCATACCATCTGTTACAGAAATATCAACATAATCCTGTGTCTGGTTTCCAGATGTTACATTCCAAAGTTCTACAGCCTTTGCTGTATTGTTTGCATTTGCATCAGCAGCATTGTTGTAAAAAGCAATCTTTACATCTTTATTGTAAGTAATACCCTTTGATAAGATATCAGTAAAGGTATACTCAGAAAGGAAAGATGCCTTTGATGAGATATGTGGAAGCTTTGATACAAGAATGTAATCAAGCACATCACCAGCAGATGCTGTCTGAGTATCACGATACTCATAATCTGTACTGTAACCAGCACCATCTTTACCAGCGTTTACACCATCTTTTGTGTAACCACCACGGTTAGCAACATACTTATTTTCGTCCTTATCAGCTTTGTTAGCAGCGTTCGTATCATCATTGAATACAATCAAACCACCCTGTCCAGTAGCTTCACTGTAATCATAATTATTACCCTTATTTACAGTACCATTCTTATCTGTTGCAGCTGTAGAGCTGTAAGCATTACGAACACTCTTATCAAGTGTTGGGTTACCAGTCTGATTCTTTGGATAGCAATCCATATTATATAACCAGTAATCTCCACCAGCTTTTGTGTCAGCCTGAGAACCAGTCATATTTGTAAATGGCAAACTTACAAACCAAGGATTAACAGTTGTTGTTACCTGCTCAGGAACCTCTGTTTCAACAACGAGATAAAGACCAAGTTCCAAATTCTCAGCATGTGTATAACCATTCTTATCTGTCTTTGGCAGATTTACTGCACCAACGCCTGTTGAACCATCAACATTTGTATTACCATCCACGGTATCATCCTGTGTACCATAACTATACAAATACTCTTCCAATGCACTCTTAGCTGCCAAATTATCAGCATCAAGAATTGCTTTCAATGCATCAGAAAGCTGTGTACTTGTGTAATGAAGAACACCTTCCTTATTACATTTCTTGGCAACACCTTTACCAGTCATATCGTAAGCATCTTTCTTTCCAGTACCTACATGTGGGTTAAGCTCAAGAATCTTCGCAAGAGCTGTTGGAATCTCGTAAACAACCTCTACGTTTGTATTACCATTCTTGGTATCACTATAAGTCTCGATATCACCAACACGAAGATATGTAAACTGTACACCTTCGATAGCATAATCTTTCATTGTGTCCTCAAGAATGGTATCCTTTTCACCATTGGCAATACGTCTACCCTCAACATAAGAACCCGCAGCTTCTGCAGATGTGATATCGTATTTGTGGATTGTAAGGGAACCAGTCTTTGAATAATCAATGATATCCGAATCCTTTAAATCCTTTGAAACAGCCGTATTATTTGAATCCGTGGCTGATGTTGCAGCAAAAACAGGAACTGATGCAACCGGAGTTAATGTGCACATTGATGCAAGAGCAAATGTGCCCGCTTTTTTCATAATGTTCATGTGTTTGTCTCCTTTCACTCATTCGTCTATATTCGTTTTCATGTCATGAACATGGAACTGTATGTAATCGTTTACGATTGGGCATGTAAACCGTACAACTTTACATTACGTGCCCATTATAACCAATTATGGTAATATTTGCAAGTCCAATATTAAATTTTTTTGTGAAAAATCAGTCTTTTTTATAGTTTATCACAAAAATATCCCCAAACAAATCTGTCTGGGGATAGAGAAAAACATAGAAAAACTATATAATTATTTTATTTTTTTATTTATTATTTCTTTCTACGATTTATGAAAACAATCAAAATCGAAATCAAAATCGTAACAATCGGAAGTCCTATACGTAAATACTGCTCCCAATGCAACAAATTATTAGAAGCATCTAATTCATCCTGAGGAATCTGAACCGAATCATCTTTCTCTGTTGCATCTACAGACTCATCAATCGCAGGATTTTCCATCTTTACGTCCTTTTGCTTTTCTTCTGTACCGACACGTTCACAATAAGCAATATATCTGTACGGTCCACCACCGATTACATATGGATGACAAGAAATCAATGTCATCATATCTTTTCCCGGCTGTAATTTAATAACATCAATATCATCTGGATTTACAACCTTTGTCGATGTGACTTCGTAAACCAATGTCTCCCATGGATTTGTCACATATACTTTAGAACCTTTCTTTAAATTCTCAATACGCTGAAAATATGCACTGCCTTTCCATCCACGATGTGCGGCAATTACACAGTTCGTATCGGTTCCACCGATTGGCATACTCGTCTGTGACAATACCGCTGCACCTTTTGACAGATTATCCATTGAAGCACCAAGCAACAACGGCAATTTCACTTTCATATCAGGAATATCAATATAACCTATTGTTGCATCACCACTTGGCATGTGGTCCAGAGAAATTGGTGCTTGCTGATAGCTCCACGCATCTGTGAGCTGCTGTCCATTCGCAACAAGGTTTTTATTATAATCCTGCATCTCCTGATACAACGCTGTAAACTTTGTTGGTGTCGCATCACTTGATTCAGATGATTCCGTATCAGATTTAGACGATTCAGTATCATCAGTCTTAAAATCTTCTTCAAACTGGTCTACAATCTGATTTACTTCATGATTTGTCTTCCATTCCCTAAAATTAGGATAAAAAAATACACCTAAACCAACCAAAATAAGTACAACACTTACAATTATTTGAAATGTCTTCTTCATAATGTATCTGCTGAGTATAACATAGTATATCCAGCTTCTCCTTTCACCATAAAAATCTTAATAACATATTCATATATCATTATAACTATTTTCTGCTGATTTATCAATATATTTTTCAACATGAAACAAAATAATTATACAAAAAAGAAAAAGCCACACATACGTGTGACTTTTCCTCTGTCAAATTTAAGTCAGAAAAGAACAACGACATGAAAAAAACATGCTGTTACATCATGACTGTTATGCCCTAAGACACAACAAAAACGTTTCTGTGTTGCAAGTTCCATCTGCGATATCAATATTACAATACACTTACGCAATTTGTCAACAAAAGAATCATGAATATTATGTGAACTCGTGAACAAAAAATGACTGTTGCATTTGCAGTAGTCATTTTACAAATTATTGTGTCTTACGACGCTTTAATATTAACAGAATCGCTACTCCGGCAACACATATGATACTTATCATTGCAATAATATTCGTATCAGCCGATGTAGGCACCATAATGTTACGTACACTCGTAAATGTTGCGGCTGTATTGTCTGTAACTTTGCCAGAAGCATTGCTACTTGAAACTATATAATCGCGAACATTATCTTCTGTTATCGTATAAGACGTATTATATGGCACATTCTTAAACACAACAGTTTCTCCATGCTTTAAAGTAAATGCAACCTTGCCATTATTCATAGCAAGTGTCTTCGTTGTCTGCTTTCCTGAAGCATCCGTAAACACAGCAGTAATGTTATTTCCTGACATTCCTGATAGATTTAACGTAAACGAAAAATCTGAACACTTATTTCCCATATTGCCTGAAACTGTATGCTTTACAGATAAATCATATGTGTTTATCTGCCACTGAGCATGAGCTGTAATCACATCACCATCGATATAAGTACTTCTGTACATAACTTGACTATCAGCAAAATGATACAGTTTTCTATTTGAAGGCATATTTTCTTTTTCATACCATTCGGCACCACTTATCCATGAATCAATCCATGAACCTTCTGTTTTACCACACAACCACTCAGTTTTACCATTTCTAACACGACTTACTACCCAACCATTAAAAGTATATCCATTCCTAACAAATATATTTTTGTTTAATTGTACAGAAACCATATACTTATGTGTTGTATCAGCCATCGTACCGCTACCACCGTTAGCATCGTACTTCACAGTCCATGTTATTGGTTTCCACTGAGCATGAAATGTTATTACATCTTTATCGACTGTCGTTACATGACCAGTTTTTTCGCCATTCGAATATTTATAAAGACTATATCCAGATGGCTGACGTCCTTCATCATACCATTCACCTCGTCCACCAGAAGAACTTGCATATAAATACTGCAGCTTGCCATTATACATTCTGGAAGCATACCAACCATCAAACAAATAGCCATTTTTCGTATACTGACATTTTGTTGTATTGGTCATATTATCGTATATGTCGGTATATGTTATATCCTGAGATACCATTGTTCCTGTACCACCATTGGCATCATACGTGACAGTATAATGAATTGGTTCCCAACGTGCCGTCAAAGCCTTGTTACCAGTAGTTCTTGTAGCAAGTTTTGTATACAAATCGTCAGCACTACTGAATGTCGCATTGCATCCTTCGTTTATACCTGTCACTTTATTACCATTCTCATCATACCAGCCTGTAAATGTATATCCGGCTCTGGTTGGATTTTTAAATGTTACTCCATAAAGCACATTATATGTTGACGGGTTTGCATTGTTATTGGTACCACCGTTCAAATTGTAGGTGATTGTGTAGTCATATGGATAATAATCGTATTCAAAAAACATACTGCCATCTGCCTGCACAATCGTTGTTCCCATTTTATAATTTAGCCAATCTCCCGGCTCCCATATACCATTAATCCCAGCATGCCAGCTAGAGCCAAAAGAAGAATCAAGATAACATCCATTAGGAATTTGAGTTGCATATGATTCATCTATCGTATATCTTTGTCCATACGTAAACGACACTGAAGAATCTTCTTTTACTTTGTATGCTTGTTTATTGGTACTATTACCTTCAGCATTTTTAAATCCTTGTACAAAATGCCAAAATCTATTTCTATGCGTATTTGCTGTCCACTGAGCATGACATGATAAAACATCACCATCTATATAAGTGCATTTATGCATAACTTGATTGTCGTAAAAATGATATGTCGTTCTGTTTGAAGGTATCTTATCTTTTTCGTACCATTCGCTGCCATTTATCCATGAATTATCAGTATTGGCGCACAGCCATTCAGTCTTTCCATTTCTTACACGACTTACTTGCCAGCCGTTAAATGTATAACCGGTTTTGCTAAACTGGTTTTGATTTAACTTTGAGCCGCTCTCATAAACATGTTTTGAATCAGCCATCGTACCGATTCCGCCGTTGGCATCATACTTCACTGTCCATGAGATTGGTTCCCACACAGCATACAAATCAACTTTAGGATAATGTAAATCAATCCATTCATCCGCAACAATACAATTATCTGGATAATCTGCATTCACAACATTCGGAGCAAAAGACCATCCTTTAAACTTATATCCATTATTGACAAATATATTAGCAGCAAATTTCTGATTAGCCACACCATAAGTAACTTTCTGTGATGTAGTCTGGGTATCTGATGACGAGATATTACGGTGAAATGTAATATTAACAGCCTTGGTATACATATATGGATAAAAAGAAATTGTTGAAGTTCTATTCATTGTACCTTCCAGTGTACTTACACCACAGTCACCCATATACATTTTTACACCACTATTAGGAACTCTATCTTTCTTATATCCAATATAACAATTTGAATTTGCATGAATTACAACCTTGTACCTTGCTCCATATGGACACATATAATTAAAATCCGATACACCGGATTGCACTAATTTATCATTTACATATAAATCAGCCGTTCCATATTGTCCTAAGCTATAGCCGACTTTTTCATCAAGATATCCATTCAAATCCAGCATATAACAATTTACTTTCCAATTCGCTTTAAAACTCAAATTCTTAGCAGTACCCTTTTTGATAGTAACATCTTTCTGCGGCGTATCACCATTGCTTCCAGTCCAACCCGTAAACGTATAGCCATCTTTTGTAGGCTTTGCCAACGTAAAATCATCCTGAGTAACACTATAAGATATAGGATTTTCCGCAACACCACCATCATAATCATATGAAATTGCATAATATTCCGTATAATCGGTTGATGTGATATGAACATATCCATCTTTTGTATTGTAATCAGGTACCAGTTCAATTGGAATACAACGTTGTGATGTATTTACAAACGAAGCTCCACCGCCAGCAGAGTTTCCTGCGACATCAAGACCGGATTTGCCACCAATCCAGCCGCCACCGCCGCCACCACCGTCAGCATCATTTACAGGTGGAGAACCTAATGCGAACTGACCATTAAGTAACGATGTATCAGCACCATTTATAACAGAATAGTTTGTACCAGAACCAGCGTAAAGAACCAATCCGCCAGAACCAGAGGAAGAAGCTGAACCACCAGCTCCACCACCTGCAACCATTAAAACATCATTTTTGCAGCTGGCAAAGTCTTTAAGTTCTCCATGATTTGATAATGCTATTGATGTCGCACCACCACCAACGCCGGAATCACCAATAGTATTACTGGCTCTGGCACCACCATTATATGCAGGATTATCTTCAAGTTTTTGACCACCAGAAGTACTTGTGCTCCAATGTGTCCATCCTTTCTGTCCACAGGTAATATATAAATTAGTTCCCTCATTCAAATAGATATACATCTTTACATATCCGCCATATCCACCACGACTTGCGTCCTCGCCGCCCGCAGCACCATATGCTTCCACATAATAATATCCAGAATAAGGTGCTGTCCATGTCTGCACCTGTCTGCCTGCATAATTTATCGTAACATCAAAGTCGGTTGTATCAGCTATAGCAGCTACATCGAATGTTGCATCTGTTGCATTAGTCACATCAGTCACATCGACTTTATCAGCTTTATCAGTTGTGTCCGTTGCATCGACTGCATCAGCTGTGGCAACTTCATCAGTTACTTCAGTTATATCTGCTTTATCTACTACTTCAGTCATATCTGCTGTATCAATTGCGTCGGTCGCTGCATCGACTGTCATATCTGTCATATCAACGGCTTCAGCTGTATCAGCCGCATCCGCTTTAACAGGGACCCTCACCTGAACAAATGTCACAACAAGCATTAACACAAGACATAACGATAATACTCTCTTAAGTTTATTTTTCATCTTACTCATCACGCTCCTTTTTTCGCTTAAACATTTGCTTAAAAATGAGCATAACGATTAACACAGATATAACAATGCCTGCCACGTAAAATAACAATGTTCCGGCATCACTTGTCTGCACATTTGGTGCATTCTGAGTCATAGATGCTGATACATTCCCGCTATTGCTTGTACTGCTGCTAATTTTATGATAGTTGTTAAACACTATCTTATCTGCCTTTTCATTGCTACCTGATTTATAAGCAACTACTTCTGCAGCTAACTTTCCAGTGCTATCTTCCGTAACATAAACCACAGCGTCATATACAACAGTATCATACGTTATATCACTATCCTTACCAGCTTCCTGACTCACCGTGTAACGATAAGTACCCGGATACGTATACGTAACATCAAAAGAACCGTCTTTACCACCCGATAATTTCAGTTCAGTCGTATTAACTATTTGATACGTCGCACTTGCAGGCTTTAATGTATATATAAAATCTTCGTCTGCATTCTTTGCATTCTTGCACACACATACAACAGGAATGTGTGCAGTTACAGACTTCATTCCTGCATCATTGGCATATACATTTACAGAAGGTATCAGCATTGTAACACACAGAAACAAACAACAAATTAAATCATAAATTTTGTGTTTCATACACATACAAAAACACTCCTTTCTGAACTTTCTGAAATTACTACAAAAATTTGGCACACCATTATGGCGTGCCAAATCCATTGCCAATGCTACGAAAACTATTCGTTTTCATCTTCTTTTACGTTTGCTTTTCTCTTTTTCATAACAATCGTAGCTGCACCAGCACCACCAAACAAAGTAGCAACTGCAAATGGTGCCACTGCCATAACTACACCTGTTGGAATTGTTCCTGACTTTTTATTTGTAAATGAGATATCAATCTTAGTATCAGCTTTATCAACTGAACCATTCGTTGTAAACTCATCATTTGTTACACCGTCTGTATCATCTGCATTTGTAATTGCAGTTGTATAGCCTTCATGTTCCATAACAGCCTTATCCTCGCTTACAGTATAAGTAGTACCAATACTTAAGCTATTAACAGAAACAGACTGTCCTGCCTGAAGCCAGTACTCAACTGATGCATTACCGTCACCATTTGTCGTAATCGTTGCAGCATTCTCATGTGTATCTGCATTCACACCAGTTACCCTTGTTGTTGCATCAGCCTTTGACAAATCAACACTATATGTAGTGTTCGGCAATGCATGTGCAATATTGAGTGTAAACTTGAAATACTCATCATGAGATGCCTGATTTCCAGATACCTGCTTTGTAATGCTAAGTCCCTTACCATTCATTGTATTAACGAAACCTTCGGATTTAGTCTCATCCGTCTGATACCAAAATTCACCATTATCGCCTTGTATCCACTCACCAGAGTCACCATCTGTAGATTTTATAGCATTTCCATATAAAACATATCCCTTTACAGACAGATTGCCAGAACCGTCATCCTCTACATATACATACATATAACGTGCTGTTTTTGCATCATTCGTTATTGTACCTGTATTATCAGCATTTTCTGTAATTTTATAACCATAAATACCCGGCTCTTTAAATGTTACACCTGAGAAATCAACAGATACATTTGCTCTTGCATAACTCTGTCCAGCTTCAAGTGTTACAGGGTCTTTCTTACCTGTTACAGCCTGAATACCAGTTGATGCCAAGTCCTGTACAGAACTATATTTTGTAGACTCATTTGTAAACGTAGCCGTTCCAATTACAGGTGAACCTGTTACTTTCGATGTGTCTGCGCCGGAATAAACATTGAGGTCATCTTTACCCTCTCCGACGATAGAAAAATTAAATGTTACATTTGGCACTGCAGCATTGCTATCCATTACCAGATATTTCTGAATGCTAACAGACTTGCCACTTACGCCTGTATAAGATGTTGCAGCAAATACAGGCATTGCTGGTGCAAGCATTGTTCCAAACGTCAATGCAGATGCACCTAAAACAGAAGCTAATCTTTTTCTCTTCATGTTTTTGTACCTCGTCTTTCTTTAATTATTCATTCATTCATTCCTTGGTATGTGACGAATCCATGAAAAACTCTTTTTACCAAAATATTATTGATGTGAACCATTATCGAATTCCATTAAATTCATCCACAATACCTGAAAATACAATATCAAATTTATCACCAAAATTCAATATCTTTAAAAAAAATTTAATCACAAATTAACACGAAAGAAAAAGACTAATTTTATTTGACATCACAGATGCCAAACACACTAAAATTTTACACATAAGAAAAATTCTCAAACATATTCGAACTAATGTTCTGTCACCACTGTCACCATTTTTCGCCAAAAACCTTTTTAAGATTATTTTTAGTATTGAATAATATATATTATTCATTTTACATGAA
>UMEP01063035.1_pt1 | contig 13026 bp, 5 predicted proteins | sample 1964771 | NCBI WGS metagenome assembly UMEP01 (sample SAMEA4836022, study PRJEB28245) | human gut metagenome | biome: gut microbiome; material: fecal sample | place: Denmark | collected 2008 | reverse complement strand
AAGCCAATATTGCCGTCGGGAGACTTAACCGTGTCGGCTGCAGCCGGCAGCGGGATTAAGGCCAAACACGCAACAAAGGTCTTCAATCGTTTAAGGTAATAAGTTTTCATTTGCATTTATTTTTTGATGATCGATAATATCAACACAAAGTCATAACATGAGCCGTGAAAGGGCTAGTCACATCCAGCAGGATGTCACGGTGCAAATTTAAGCAATTAAGTAAGATGTTTATTCCCGATTTCAGGCAAAAAGTAGTCAAATACAGGTCTATGTTTTTCTTATATCACTGAAAAACAGCATGTTACAACATCACTGGAAATATAAAAAAAGTAGTACTTTTAATGATGGTCCACAAGTGTAAAAACACGGAAAGAGGGATGAAAAATCCACTTTTTCACCCCTCATTTAATACTTTCGCCGCTGCGTCCTATCCTCATCACGGCCTCGTCGAACTTGTCGCGGTCGCCCTCGGCACCGTTGCGCAGCTTCACCCTGTAATTGTATATCGTGGTGACCGAATAGCGCAGGAAGTGTGCTATCTTGGTGCTGCTGCTTATACCGAGGCGCACAAGGGCGAATATGCGCAGCTCGGTGTTGAGCTTCTCGCCAGGTTTGAGGCGTATGCGTGCCTCAGGACGCAGCAGGGAGTTGAAATCTTCGACGAACGTCGGAAACAGTTTTAGGAACGAATCGTCAAAATGCGTGTAAAAGTCTTTAAGTTCTGTATCTATAATTTCAGTAGAGCGAAGCTCGATAAAAAGTTCTTTCGCACCGCCCTTCGCAGCAATTTTCTGCAAATGTTTGCGATAATTGTCCATACTCTCAATGTAGAGAGAACAGCGGTCAATGTAATGTGCGATGTATTCATCCTTGATAAGCGAACTTTCCGACAGCTCGGCGTTAAGTTCCTTAAGGCGTGCGTTGGCCTGCTGCACCTGCATACGGGGCGCCGTAGCGCGCCTGGCCTGCTTCTTTATGAGCAACACGGCCACCACGAGGAAAAGCGACAGCAGGATAATGGACACAAGGGAGAACATTATAAAGCGGCGCTGCCTTTCAAGTTTCATATGGTACGACTTGTTGATAACGGGAAAAGCCTTCTGTACCTCATATATGCGCCAAAGCGAGTTACACGCCGCGGCATCGTTCATGCACCGCGTCATGTAGGCGTAGGCATGGTCGACGTCGCCCTCGTTGTAAAGGATTACGGCCAACTTTCGCAGAGATGAGTACTCGCGTATGCCCGACTTTATGTCGCTGACGGCCGACATGGCAAGATACTTCTTCTCGTTGGCAGTGTCGCCCTTGCCGCTGTATGCTTCGGCGAGCGAATAGTAGACGAGGGCGCGCTCGTGGGTCCCGGTAAAGCGGCGGTAGGCTTCATTGAGCAGCTTTATGGCCAGGTCGTACCGCCGCATGGCGTTGTACTTGTCGGCCTGCACTATGACATGGTTGAACGAACCTTTCGGATTAACCATCAGGAGTGAGTCACGGTAAGCGTCGGTAAGGCGTGTGTACTCGCGCCGGGTTGCCGCATTGACGCAATTGTCGGCCATAAGGCCGTACAAGAAACGGTACACGTGGTAGTAATACTCTATCTGGTAAACGTCGAGCAGGCTCTTGTCCACGCCTGCCATATAGTCGAGAGCCTCCTTGTACATGCCCTGCGAGCCTATGACCTCGGCCACGTTCATCCTCGCATCATGTATGTAAGACATGTTGCCTATGCGCCTTGCTATCTCCATCTTCTCATTGGCGAAGTAAAGGGCGGTGTCGGCATTGAAGGGCGTGTACATCTCACGCAGCGTACCGGCCAGACGGTAACGGGCCTCGTCGGTAGTGGCGACGGACATGCAGGCTTTCAGCGAGTCGAGCTGGGCCTGCCGTGCATCGACATATCTGCGGCTTTCGGCAATGGTGCGGTCAAGCTGATCGAGCAGTCCTGACGACTTGCGGCTGCACGACGCAAACGCCAATGCCACGGCAAAGACAACCACCCAAAGGCAGGCCCTGCGCATAAAACAAACCGATATTAATATTTTTTCCATTGTATTTGCAATAAAAAAACTGCTAAATTCAAGTGGTCGCCAACATGGCTAAGTTTAGATTAGCATCTATGCAAAAATAATTAAAATATCCGGAAAACCAAAAATAAGCACAGCTTTTTCTCAAATTTAGATAAGGCAATCAAGGAACAAGCCAGGTACAAGGCTACAGTAAGACATGTCAGTGCTGCAACGAACAGCAATCTCGGCACAGATTGCCAGACTGCATTTTAGCCCAATATATATAATTGATAATCAGACAGTTACCAATATGCCGCCTTTCAGGCTGCAATAGGTTACCTTTTACAACGCAAAAGGTAACCTATTACAAGGCAAAAGGTGGCCTTTCAGGAAAAGGGGATGAGTAGAAATGTATGTCAAAATACATTTTTTACTCATCCCCTTTTAGCGGTAGTCATGGCCGGCTGAAAGCCTTGGCCATGCCGTATGCAATAATGGCGGATGCCGCCAAACTGCTATTTCTTAATGAACTTCTTTCCTTTCTGTATCACTACACCCTTATAGTCGTTGCCTACGCGCACTCCCGACACGTTGTATATTGGCGAGTCGCCGTCCAAACCGTCTACTGTAATAGAGCTTATGCCCGTTGTCTGGTTTGAAGCATCGCCGAGTCCACCCATCTCGTTGGCAACCCTGATGCTGTATGTGCCGGCACCCAGGTCGGAGATACTGAACGAAGAGGCCGTTGTGAACGCAACCACGCTGCCGTCCTTTACTATGGCATAGCCAAGCGCTTCAGGCACGGCGTTCCATGAAAGGGTATTGGTTTCTTCGTCGATTACGACTTCAGGCGCTGCAAGCTGTACGGTAAGGGCCTGCGGATTCCACTCTCCGAACACGCCGCCGATAGTGTATTTGGCAGCCTCTTCAGCCGTAAGGACGGGATTGTCGGAACCTGCTGCTGGCGAACATGCGTCGAGCGAGCGTTTTGACAGGTCTATGTTGCTGCCATTGGCGTCAACCGAACCGTACTCATGGAAGCGTAGTACGAGTCCATCCTGCATCTTACCCCAACCTGCTTCGGTAGGCAACTGGTTGAAAGTAGTGTTGATGAAGGTTGCATGAGGCGAGTCTCCCCACGGGCGTCCGAGGCAGAACTTGCCGGCTGCGGCGTCGGCTCCGCTTACGGTACACTCGTTCATTACGAAGCCCCAGTAGCCGGGCTGCGTGTTGGGCGCCGTGATATAGCCTGCGCCGGTATTGTAGAGGTTGCACTTCTCGAGCCATGCAGTTCCGTCGCCGTACACATAGTCGACCTCGCCCGCTATCGTTGAAGTCTCGAAGTAAGCAGTGGCGTCGGCCTTGTTAAGGTAATAAGTGTCCTGTATACCTTGCAGGGTGACGTTCTTGTACACTGCCCGCTTGCCGCGCTGGCGCAGCGCCATGGCCTGTCCGGTAGACTTCTGCGTCTCCCAGTCGCGTCCCTGGCGTATGGTGAGGTCCTGCATGTAGACGTCGTTCTGGTTCTGGTCTATGAATATTGTCGGCGTTGTCTCGGCATTGTTGCTTGTCGAGGTGGCCTTGTTCATTATTATTACGCCTTCCTGGCTCTCGCCGATGAGCGACACGCCACCCTTAACTTCGTTCTTCGCAGACGAGCCGTAGTCGTATGTTCCGTTGTGCAGGAAGATACGGTAGCGCTGCGTCTGATCCTTACGTTCGGCAGCCTTGCTGAGCGCAACCTTCAGCTCGTTCACGGTCTTGACTGCCGCGTCGTAGGGAGCGGCGTCGAATATGTAACCGTAGTCGTCGTATGAACGGTAAACGGCGGTAAGCTCGGTGTCAGACTTTATGGTGTAAGTGAAACTCTCGGTCTCGCTCACCTTGTCGCCGTCCTGGTTCATCCAGCCCTCGAAGAGGTAGCCGCTGTTGGGCTCGGCAGTAACCGCTATCTTCGTGCCGTCCTCGAAGACGTCGCCTTCGGGCGACCATATTACATTGGCAGCTTCGGCCGGAGAGGCCTTTGCCGTGAACGTGTAGGTCTTTGCCTCGGGTGCGTTGCCGTTGAACTTACCGCTCACCTTGATGTTGTTGAAGCCGAACTCCTTGCCCGGATACATGCTGTAAAGGTAGATGCGAACCTTCAACGGACCTGCCGTAGACACGATGCCGTCGACTGCGGACAGGTCTACCGTCGTGGCACTGAGCGACGCCGCGTTGTTGCGGGTGAACTGACCACCCTTAAGCACGGTAGTTTCCTGGGCGCCGTCCTGCTGGACAGTCACGTCAAACAGGCCTGAATCGGTGCCGAACTTGACAGCCTTGAAACTTATTTCCTGCGGCATGAAGTAAACGCCTTGTGCCGGCTGCATGTCGAAAGTAATGGCGTAGTTCACGTCTGGCTCGTCAAACTGGCTCTCGGCTGCGGGCTTGAACGCCGCGAACGTTTCGTCAAACGCAGTCTTCGAGCTTGTTGAGTACAGGTCAGAATTGTATGACGAGGTGGCCGTGGTGAAGATTGTAGAGGGCGACTTCACGCCTTCCACATCGGGAGTGCCCTCCCAGGGCCATGCAACTTCGGCATCGCCTTCGGTTATCTCGGGCGCGTCGCCGTAGAACTTGACGGCTCCCACCGAGATTTCATAGTCGTTGGCGGTAGACACTTGCAGGCGGTATTTCTTCTCCTTGTCAAGCTGAAGCTCGAGCACGTAGGGCATCTGCTTCTGCGTAAGGTTGGCCGACTGAACGCTCACAGGGGCTGTGCCGTCGCTCGGCGTTGCCGTAAGCACGCCACGGTCAACGTAGCTGCTCTGGTTGGATATGAACACGCGCACCTTGGTAGTGCCGGTCACAAACATGTCGAGCGTCTGGTCGCTGTTGTTTACCACGAGAGCCGGACCTAAGTAATAAGTCGAGTTATCGTCCACCTCAGGGTCGTAGAAGGTGCGGTTGTCGGTGCGCTCCTTGTAAGTACCCTGTATCCAGTCTGCCGCAGCGGCATTCTCGGGCGTGGTGTAAAATATCATATACTCCTCGCCGGGCATTATCTCGGGCGTGTAATATACGCGGTCCGGCGTGTTCCACACGTAAGGCAGGTCAACGCTTATGCTCTCTACCTGCTTGCCTGTGGCGTCGTAGACGTACGTGTCGCCCGTAGCGGTGTACTCCTCAACAGCCTCAGCAGTGGTTACGGTCACCTTAGCGTCGGCACATGCGGGCAGCGTTATGCTGGCGTCCTCGTATTTGAGGCGCACGTCGTGGTCGGCTCCGGAGAAATAACTCTGGGTCACGTATATGCCACTTCCACTCAAAGAGGGGGCGCTTTCTTCAGTAAAGTCCCACGTAACGTTGACGTCCGTGATGCGGTCGGGCATGTTAACCTTGTTCTGGGTATAAATTGCCGTAAGCGTAACGGTCTCCTTCTTCAGGGTAACGGTCTGTCCCGGAGTGTAGAGCTTGCCGTCGCCCTGCCATCCGGTAAGGGTGTAACCGTCCTTGTAGAGGGTGCGGTTTACGGGCAGTGTGATGGCCTCGCCGTAGTTTACGGTAATCTGTGCGGGCGCCTGGCCTTCAGCCTTTGCGTCAGTGTTGCTGAAAACGGCGGTCACGGTTTCAGGCGGAGTTACCTCGGGACCCGGCTCCACATATTCTGCCGAAGTCTCGTACTTGGTCTTGTTTATAGTTCCGTCGGCTATGCCGTTCAAGTAATTCTCCAGGTTGGTGTAGCCGTTGTCGGCGTAAGCTGCACCGTCGGCGGCATCGTTCTTGTTGAAACCCATCTCGTCTTCATACTTGTCGGGCATGCCGTCGGCGTCAGAATCGACCATATACTTGTCTTGTCCTTCGACGAACATGCGGGGCATGTTGTTGTAGGTAACGCCGTCAACGACGTATGTGTCAGTGTAAGACAGCTTGACGTCGTCAGGCGAGTCGATGATGCCAAGCTCGTTCAGGCTGCCCGTGAAGCGCGGGTCTACGGTGCCGGCAGCCTCCTGCAACAGTCGGGTGTCTACCTCGTCGTAGCGCGGAAGCGACGCTCCGGCCTTGGTGGTTACGCTGAGGAATGCCTCGTCGGCAGTCTCGTAAGCCAGTCCGCTCAGCTCGTCGGGGCGCGTAGTCATGATGCTCTTGTCGTAAAGCTCCTGCGATGGAGTGAGGCTCCAGTAGTTGATGGCCCTCGACGAATTGTTGTCAAGCAGGCCGTAGAGGTTGTCGTTGTTCACCTTCTCGAGTTCGGCGTCGCTCCATACGGTGGTCGTCGGGGCGAACTTGCTTGACGTTTCAAACTTGTTGCCGTTGAAGTACCACTGGCCTACCTGGTCCAAGCTGCCGCTTGCCGAGACAAAATAACGCCTGGAGCTTGTGCCCTTCTGCGTTGACGGACCCGGACGGAAGTAGTTGTTTATCATGTAGACGCGGTTGTATCCCTTGCACTCGGGATAGTTCTCGCCGCCGTAAATTGAGTTGTAGCCACTCCAGTTGAAGATGACGTTGTTGGCAAACTCAGAGTCTACATACTGGTCGTGGTCGCCTGGGTTGTTGCTCTTTGAGCGCACGCCGTTGAAGCGGGGCGAACGCGAATGCGAGTTGGTAATCAGCGTGTGGTGCATGGTTGAATGCTCGCCGCCCCACTGCGTGGCGTAGGCGCGCGCACCCTTTGAGTTCTTAGAGTTGTAAAGGCCCTCGCCTATGATGCACCACTGCACGGTGGTGTAGTCAGTGTCGTAGGCCGTGAGGCACTCTTCCATAGACCATGTCATCGAACAGTGGTCTATTATCACGTTGTCGCAGTTCTCCATGTCGAGGCCGGTAAGGCTCTCGTTGGGTATGTCGCCAGCGCGGAAACGTATGTAGCGTATGATTACGTTGTCGCGGCAGATGTACATCGGGTAGCCCGTTATGGTGATGCCGCCGCCGGGAGCCGACTGTCCGAGGATTGACACGTCGGGATACTGGAGCTTGAGTTTGCTCGTAAGATAGATTGTGCCCGACGTTGCGAAAAGCACCGTACGCGGCTTGCCGCCGTTGTCGTGGCGCAACGCCCAGCGCAGCGTACCTTCAACAAGGTCGTTGTCGCTGCAGTCGTCAGTGCGCGTCACATAGCAAACTTCTCCTCCGCGTCCGCCGGTCGTGTACTTGCCGTAACCGTCGGCGCCGGGAAACGCAAGCATGTCCTGCGCCTGCATCGGGCCGGCCTGCAACAACATGCTGACCAGCACGAATAAAAGACAAAGTTTTTTCATTTAAGATAAAGTTTATATTAGTAAGTTAGTGTTTTGAACGTGTAAATATACACATTTAATTCCTAGCTTTAATGAAGTATGCGATAAAATCGCGGTTCTTGTCAATAAATATAGTTTTTATTGCAAGAATAAAAGTAAGCAGCACTATGCAGCCACGGTAACGGCCGTTTTGTAAAAGGTAACCTTTCAGGCTGCAAAAGGCTACCTATTGCAAGCCGAAAGGTAACCTTTTGCAGGGTAAAAGGCGGCATATTGCAAACCCGCTGATTACCAGCGTGATAGAGGACAGTGAAACACCGCCTGCCTCAAGCGGCGCATCAGCCATGCTGAAGGCCTTACGATGTCACTGCTCGACGAATATCAGCTTCGACGTATCGTAGCCGCGGCGGCGCAGCTTGGCAAGAAGCGAGTCGAGCACAGGCCGTGGCAAGGCCGGCGTGCGGCTCATTATCCAGAGATACTTGTCTGAACTGCTGCCCACGAGCACATAGCTGTAGTCGGGCGCAATGTCGAGAACGTAATAGTCGGCGTAAAACCACAGGAAGAACGACACCTTGAGCTTGCCCGGCTGCGAAGCGTCGGGCAGCTTGCCTTTGCCGCGCGCCACCTTGCGCTTACCGTTCCTCACGCCCTCGTTAACCACCTTTATGCGGCCGTCGCCGAGCAGGCTGTACGTGGCCGTGACGTGGCTCATGCCGCGCTCGAACCTGTGGTCGTAGCGTGCTATCTCGTACCAGCGGCCCATGAACCTCTCGAGGTCGAGCTGCTTCACCGTACTGTTGTCAACGGTCAAAGGACCGCCGGCACATCCGCCCAGACCCAGGAGCGAAAGCAAAAATAACATTATCTTTTTCATAATCAGTAGTAATTAAGATTACTGCCGGCCTATGCCGTGCAAATAAGTTTGCATGACAACAAATATACATAATTAATCTTGAAGCAACGAGAAATACAGGGGAATAATAAAGTATTCTACCATTTTACACCCCGTTACGACTGCCGCCGAACAAAGGAACGGTACAGCGAAGAACGCAGACAACAAAAAACAGAGGAGAAAAACAGACTCTCACGAGTCCGGAAATTTCTCCTCCTACCTGCAATTGACAACAAATATACCATCTGAAACCAAGACGGTATATAATAGTTAAGGCATTACTGCCTGATCAAAATATATTTATCATATAGTTTTACAGACTAGTATTAAAACATTACTTCACAATGACAGCACCGCCTGCCGATGGCTGCCCAGACAGCAATGGCAGCAACAGCCGTGCCGTATTCTCAGGAACCGGTGTCAGTTACCTGCGTGTTCGACAAACTCGTCAAGGCGTCTCTTGTCCTCAGGGTCCATCGGCTTGGTCAGCAACTCCTTGCCGGGGTCGTATACTGCATCAACAACATTGCCGGGTTTGGGTATAAGGTAAACCACAAGGGCTTTCGCCTTCCTCTCCTTAAGGTCGCCTATGTAGTTGATGCGGACCGAATCGCCAGGCATGACTGCACCGTTGGTGAAACGCGCCTTGCTGATATCGAAGCTGATCTGATAGTCACCTATCATGGTGGTCATCGACGTTGAGTCGCTGACTTCCTCTATTTTTGCTGTGCAGACCTTGATCTCCTTGCGGCATGAATGCATCGCGAGCATCACCAGAAGGAGAAGCGGGATTATCACATATTTCTTCATTTCGTCAACTGTTTTTGGTTCCATAAATAAACACGGAGGGCTTACAGGACACGCCCTGCGTGCTAATTCAACGCCGCATTGACAGCGTTTACGGGCAAGTAGCCCTAATGTCAATCTTGAAATTTAAGACAGAAGGAGGTTGGCAAGGCAGCCCCCTTCTGTCCGAGCAAGTCACAAAATATACAATTCTGTCAAATGTTTCAGTTCGGGTTCTTCACTGTTACAGGAAGCGTGATTGTAGTCTTGATTCCGTAAGCGTCTTGAACGTCGAAGGTCAAGGTCTCTTCATGCTGTCCGTAAGGAGCCTGTGAAGCGTCAGTTGTATTCTGGGTGAACGTCAACTTCAGGTTTTTCTCGTCAACACTTACATTGAAGTAAGGATTAACGCTGCCGTCAGTAGCTGTAAGCTTGGCAGAACCTGCAACATAGTTCAGGTAGTTCTTGCCGCTGTTGTCCATCAATGAAGCAAGCGTTCCACCGAAGTTCTGTGAGTCACGGTCGTTGGTAACAGTGATTTCTGTCAGTACCACATTTTCCGTAGTACCAGCTGAAGTCCAGTTCAGAACCGGCTTGTGGTAAGGATTCTTATAATCATTCTTAACTGTAAGCCAGTCATACTCCATACCATAAGACCAAGTTGCGAGCTTGATATACAGAGGCTCAGAGTAAGCTACCTCGTAATTGCCGGTTACCCAAACTCCGTTAACCTTCTTGGCAGAGATGTCCTTATAGATGTTGTAAACGTTGAATGCACGCTCCTTGTCGTCAATGAGTTTCTTAGGTACAGTAAGAACGTATCCGTTGTCAGATGTAACGTCGTCAATATCATCAGTGCCGAAGTCGAACCTGTACTTCTCTGTTCCATCGAGACCCTTGAAGATGTCTGTCAAATTAGCCGTACCCTCAGTTGCGAAAGAAGTTCCAACAACCCAGCCGGCAGCCGGTGTGATGAACGGACGTACAATATTCGAGCTATTGTTCCAAGTCTGGCCGATCTTGATACCGAAGTCACCCTTGAACGTTGTAGGCATCTTCTTGATTACAGAAGCCGTGATGGTCTTAGCCAAAACCTTAGTTCCGCTGATTACATTGTAGAGTTCGAGAGTCTGGGTGTATGTGCCACCGTCTTCGAAAGCCATCGGATTGTCAAGAACGAACTTGACATACTTGATCTCTCCGTATTGTGCAGGATTGGTTATTTCTGCCTTGTCTGCATCGTAATACTTAACAGTGAATACAGGAGCAACATTGTTAACCTTGGTTCCGCTTGCGTAAGTCCAACCTGTTACAGAGCTGCAGTTGATGAATGTACCATCCTCAACCTCTACAAGGTCAGATGAAGTACCCTTAGTCAGGTCTACAGTAACACCAGGTATTGTAGCCTCTGTTGAAGTATTACCTACTGCTACATAGAATGCGCGGCCGTCCGGGTCAACCAAAGTACCGTCGAGGTTTACAGCATAGAGACGGAAACCGATAACGTCGCCGGCTACACCGCCAAGATCAGCAACTGTAATCTGGCCCTTATTGCCCTTGAAGAGGGTAGCCTTTCTCTTAGCATCGCCAGGAACGCCAACGCCTACATAGCTGTAGTTGTTCCATGAGTTAAGCTCTGAAGGATCAGAAGCTGAAGCGAACTTGCTGTCAAGAGTTACATAGAAACCGGCAATCTTATTGTTGGTCTTGTTGTTGTTGATATCGTAGTCTACCTGTATTTCGATAGCCTTGTCAACCTCGGCAGCGAGCAGAGGCTGTGCTGTACGGTTATCGCCTACAACAACATTGATGCTTGAACCAGAAGTGATAGGTGCGGTTGCAGGTTTGGTAGCGTCTTTCCATACATACTCTTTAGGTGCGCCTGTTGCTCCGTAGCGGTTGTTGATATCTTCAACAGACCTCCAGATGCCGGCATTGTCCTTCAAGGCGAAGCCGTTTGAAGCAGGTTTAGCATCCTCTGCAGAGAGTGTAAGGTCATAACCTGTAATCACGCGGCGCTCGTCTTCGTTGAGCTTAGTATTCTTTACTGCTACAGCAAACAATACAGATTGTCCGTTGTGTTCAACTGCAGCCTTGAAATCGGCAGCACTTACACCGTCAACCATCTTGAATGTAAGTTCCCAAAGGCCGTTGTTGAGGTCGCTTCTTGTAAGAAGGCCTGTGAAAGGTTCAACCTTTGCACACTCAACTACATCGCTAATCTCTTTGCCCTGAGAGTTGATGAGTGTTATGTTCTCCTTAGTAAGTTTAGCGTTTGTAGGTGATACACGTACAATAACTGAAACAGAATCAGTAGTAGTGTAATCCTTCTTGAAGGTCAACTGGGTATCTGTTACATCCTCTTTCGGGAATGTGTTCTCCTTCTGTGTAACCTTGCTGAACTTAGGACTGAGGTCAGATGTAGTATTGTTAGCATAGAAGAACGACACGCTTGTTACCATTGTAGAGTACTCGCCTACGATATCCTTGAGAGCGCCGTCAATGCTGTCGAGCTTCTCCTCGATTGCCTTGAGGTCGATCTGCAGGCCTTCAGCCTCGCCACCCTTCATCCAAGCCTCGACAACTTTCAGACGTGCGTCAAGGGCGGCAAGACCTGTCGTCTCGTCGTTGATCTGCAATTTGATGGCGTCGATGGCTGTCTTGGCTGCCTGTGCGATGCTGAGTGCCTGGTCTGCCGTAGCCTGTGCTGCGTCGGCAGCAGCCTTAGCAGTGTTGGCAACTGCAGTTGCGCGGTTCTCGGCTTCCGTTATAAGACCCTTCAACTCATTCTTGGCTGCATTAATCTGGCTGGTGAGTTCGTCCTTTGTAGCGCCGTCAGCGATAGCCTGGTTGAGCTTGCTTTCGAGCTCGGAGATTTCGCCGAGTGCCTGGTTGGCAAGTGTCTTTGCCTCGTCGGCAGTCTGCTGCGCCTTAGTAGCGGCCTCCTGTGCGAGGGCTGCGGCTGCCTTGGCTTCCTCGGCCTTGCCGTCTGCTGCCTGTGCTGCGGCCAGTGCGTTTGCTGCGTCAGCCACACCCTGCTGGGCAACCTGTTCAGCCTTGAGGGCTGCGTCGAGGGCCTCAGCAGCTGCGGCTGCGTTCTTTGCTGCCTCTTCGGCTGCGTTTTCTGCTGTCTCGTCGATAAGTGCCTTGGCGTCGTCGAATGCCTTCTGGGCGGCTTCCTTAGCCTCGTCGGCGGTCTTCTGAGCGTTGTCGGCTGTAGCCTGGGCCTGGCTTACAGCTTCAGTTGCGGCAGCTACAGCCTGGTCGAGTGCGGCCTGGAGGTCTGCCAGAGCCTTGTCAGCATCCTGCTTTGCCTGCTCGGCGAAAGCCTGTGCTGCTGCGGCTGCTTCACGTGCGGCTTCAACTTCTTCCTTTGTTGCGCCGTTCTTCTCAAGCTCTTCAGCCTTTGCCATGGCGGCGTCAGCTACCTGCTGGGCACCTTCGGCAGTGTTTTGTGCGTTAGCTGCGGCTTGCTGTGCGGCCAATGCCACTTCGTTGGCGGCGTTAGCCTTTGCGATTGCCTCGTTCTTTGCCTGCTCGATTGCCGATGCCATCTCGTTGATGCGGTTGGTCAGGTCGTCTGCCGTTGCCAGACCGTCAATCTGCGATTGCAGGTTCTTGATGTCGTCGTCATAATCTTCTGAACAAGAAACGAGCATACCCGTGGAACCTACGGCAAGCATAGACGCCATGAGTAATGAACTAGAAATTTTCTTTTTCATTTGACTAAATTGATTAAATTAAACTTATAAAAACACTAGTATTTTCTTGATGGGTTGAATTCTATCCTTCATTCTTGCGCTGCAAATTTACGCCGAAAACTCTGAACAAAAAAAAAAAAACGTTAAGTAAATTTAATTCGATTGCTTTTTTTAAGAAAATACCGTAGCGTTAGCTACTCGAAAATAAAAAATTTAGCCCAATACTGACATTTTTCGGGAAAACCGCCGTTTTCCGTCAAGGTTATAACGAAATACTTGCCTGTTTATTGAATATTACCACAAAAAACATGGGTTAACACCGGAAGAAATAGCGCCGACGGCGGAAGGAAAAGTAAAAGGTAACCTTTCGGGCTGCAAAAGGATGCCTTTTACACGCTAAAAGGCGGCATATTGCA
>UMEP01066981.1_pt1 | contig 13110 bp, 15 predicted proteins | sample 1964771 | NCBI WGS metagenome assembly UMEP01 (sample SAMEA4836022, study PRJEB28245) | human gut metagenome | biome: gut microbiome; material: fecal sample | place: Denmark | collected 2008 | reverse complement strand
CGTGGTGTCAGGAGTTCGAATCTCTTCGGGAGTGTTTTGCCTTAGTTAAGGAGATATAAGAAGTGTTGGCAGAGAGGCCGATTGCACCGGATTGCTAATCCGGAGACTGACAAAAATCCGCAGGTTCGAATCCTGCCTGCAGTGTATTGGCATGAAAGAAGCCTCCGGAGAGATACCGCTCTCCAGAGACTATGACCTGATATCATGATCTGTCAGCATCTTCGAGAACTGCCCGTTCGAGGAGATTCATAACGTATCCGGGACACTGGTTCGTTGCACTTTCCCAGTTCTCTAAGGTTCGCAGCGGAATATGGTATCTTCTGGAAAACTCAGCCCTGGATATCTTTAAACACTCACGCATTTCCAGGATAGACATGTGTTCTTTTGGTTTTCTATCATCTTCCGGGGAGCCTTCGATCTGATATGACATGAATCCAGCCGCAGATGGAAAAATACGGGTATAACTGGTTTTGCCTTCGTCGATCCATGTAATGCTGACATACACCTTTGCACATAAATATGGCCATTCCGGACTTAATATAGTACTATCCGCAAATATGCAAACATCGCATTCCTCAGCAATGGACTTATCATATATGATACGGTTGATTTCATCCTTGAAAAATTTGGCACGGCAATAAGCCACGATGTCGTCCATTTCATACCTGTCACATTTAGAAATAAAGCATTTAATCTGTTTTCGCTTTATTTCCCACAGATTCGTACCATAATATTTGTCCATTTTAACCAGACTGTCGATAAACCCGCCGACAGGAGCGGGATTTAAAATTTTATAGGCAGCCTCAAGTTCTGCGTCAGATTTTTGGCAGCCTTTCTTAAATTTATCCATTAATTCATCCATCATTGCAACAAATTCCGCTTGAGAGTATTTATACATATCAACATTCCTTTCTTATTTCAAAATTTCTCTGCAGCAGGTATTAATGCGTTCTACACTTATTCCAGATTTGCTAAGAACATTAACAATGATATCCGGATTGTTGGTAAGTTCCCAAAAAAGTTTGATCTTATTCTCATAACTAAGTTCGCTGACTAATGCTTCGATTTTTTCCAGTTTCGCAGTATTTTCTCTTTCTCTTCGTTTCTTCTCCTCGGCTTTTATATCGACAATAATTTTCTCAAGCGCTTTTTTTTCGACATGAATGGATTCGCCGTCCAGATAAATGCGATAAAGGTCAGGTCTTCCGTCAATCTTGGAACTATAGGTCTTTTCATTCCACATTCCCTCGAATTCCTCACCCTTAAAGTTTTTAACAGATATTTTTTTCATGACCAATACCTCCTGTTATTTGATAAAGTAATCATACCACCGAATCGGTGGTACTTCAATAAAAAATGACAGAATGAATATATGTGTGGTGAATAAAGTTTCAGAATCGTTCTCGAAAACATATGTTCACAGGCACCTTTTTGCGCCGGGAAGTGCCTTGTCAAAAATGGAAATTTATTCTAATATGCGAAAATTTTGCTGTATGCTGCTGCATGGAAACAGAAGCAGGGTAGTAGCCAAATCGGAACCGGGTTCCGATTGTAATATTATTTTCTCAAATAATCGGCGATTGCCTTAAATACCGATTCATACATGGAGTCATGCAGGATATCATGGGTTCCGGGGAAGCTTCTGATCTCCGTATCCGGGTTGTTTTCTTTGTATGCTTTGTACACTTTTCGGATGCCTTTTCCAAAACCAGATACCGGATCTTTTTTTCCATACAGGAATAAAGTCGGAATGGTATTATTCGGATTTTTAAGGTTTCTGCTGGCACATTCCATGCCTTTGGAAAACTCACAGAAAAAAGCAGGAGATACATCTTGACGAACAAGACTGTCACCAGCGTATTCCATTCTCTTTTCATTGTCCGTTAAAAGCCAGTAATTGGCCGGTCTGCCTTTGAACTTTTTGCCATATGTACCGAACATCAGATCATAGATCTTATCAGAAGCACAGGACATCCTTCCGGTATATTTTTTCCCGATCCAGGTTCTCATTATCCTCATCAGGAAAGCGGACTGCGCACCGGTACCGATCAGGATTTCTTTTTTGTAGGGAGTCAGGTCGGGGTTTGTCCTTACAATGAAGGAACCCAGGGAAAATCCCAAAAGATAAATAGGCAGGTTTGGATATTTCCGGGCAACATATTCCCTTGCTGATACCATATCTTTAACCGTATCGTTCCAGTCATCGATGTACAAACAGGATGATCCTGGTGTGGTGCTGTGTCCGTGGCTGATGATGTCATTGCCAAAGACAATGTATCCGCGGCTGGTAAAATACTTTGCAAATTCCACATATCTTCCCATATATTCTGTCATTCCATGGCAGATCTGGATCAGGCCTTTGAGATCGCCCTTATATTCCGGTGCATAGATCTCCAGGTGCATGGTGGTGTCTTTATCGTTTGATGGAATTGCTACAAATGTTCTTTCCACTGTATTTCCTCATTTCTTATTTTTCTGTAATATGCCAGATTTCGCAAAACAGAATAGATGGTGTCAGCAATAATATTTTCGTCTGGCTGGATTATTCCGGCTGGCAGAACAATCTTCTTGCGTGAAGTATTATATTGCTTTTTTGGGGGAAAAGGAAAGTGTTTTTTGCATGTCTGAAAAAAAGGTGTTTCGGGTATTCTGGGAATGTAGAAAAGAATGTCCGCAAAGTCAGCCTGTTTGACGTTTTTCTGTTTTTCGCTTATACTGTAAGAACAACACGAAAAATATGGGGAGATGCTGGGATGAGCATTGAGGTTGAAATCAAGGTAAAAATTCAAAACAGAAAACAGGTCATGGATTCTCTTAAAAAAATAGGATTTCTGGAAAACAGGTGCGTCGTAGAGACGGATATATATTATACCTCCACACATCATGACTTTGCTGCATTGGGTGAGGCTCTGAGGATCAGAAAAGTAAAGGATCTGGAGTCCCCAAAAGAGACAAGTGTGATTACCTACAAAGGTGCAAAACTGGATCAGGTATCCATGACCAGGCAGGAACTGGAGACAGAAGTCGGGGACGGAGAAACGGTCAGAAAAATACTGGAGCATATCGGTTTTTGTCCGGTATCTGCGGTAGAGAAAAAACGGCTGTATCTCAACAAAAATAATATGACTGCATGTCTGGATAACGTAAAAGGTCTGGGAGACTACCTGGAGCTGGAGATATTGACAGATACGGAAGAAAAAAGGACAGAAGCATTGAAACAGATAGAAGATGTCTTGGAAGCTTTGGGGTATTCCATGGAGGACACAACGAGAACATCTTACCTTTCTATGCTGATGAAAAAAGAGAAGGATGGCAAAGATGCACAAAGTAATGGTCTTTATTGATTATCAGAATTTTTTTATTTCTTGGAAGTGGAAGAACAGGGGAAGAAAACCTCCTTTTGTCGATTATCAAAAATTAGGACGGCTGATAAACCGTCAGATCCCGTTAGATTCGGAAGTGATCAAAACATATTTGTTTGCATATAAGCCATGTGAAGAGCTGATGCTGCTGGAGCCTTATCAGAGATACTACAACTGGCTTAACGGAATGAAAAAAACCCCGTATCTGGAAGTGATCGAAGGACGGCAGGATATACACCGTATTTATGGGGTTGAGTTTGATATTAATGATCCTTCTACTTACACGACAGAAGAAAAGGAGACGGATATTAATATTGCTACACACATGATTGCGAAAGGTTTTCAGAATGCCTATGACATAGCAATCCTGGTAAGTGGGGATACGGATTACGTACAGGTGATACGGACGCTGCATGATCTGGGCAAGATCGTAGTGATTGCCCATTTTCCAGAACAGAATATCGCGAAATACCAGGGGATGTACGATGCAGAAGTGATCCTGGATGACGATCTTTTGCATCGGGCTGGCAATGCATCATATGGCAGGGAAAAGAGAAGCCGGGAGAGATATCCTTACCGGTTTCCATCGGGAAAAAAGTGAATTCGAATTCAAATTATTGTACTACAATCAGAAAAGAAGAGCATTGAGCTCTTCTTTTTTTCAGTCCCCCGGACCAGACAATATCTTTTCTCATCAGGCAGTTCATTGCCATGACGATCACATCCATCAGCATTGGAATGGGATCCGCGGAAGTAGAACCGTACAAGCCTCGGATGCCATATTCTGTTTGCTGAAACAATCTCCGAATCTCCGTTAAGCGTGGAGAATAAGGCATTTTTAATATGATAAATTATTAATTCAGAGAGGAATAAAGCCATTATCATGTGGTGATGGAGACTTCATAAGTTAACTCTTCTAAGCTGTACCATCATATCCTTAAACTCATCTGGTTCTACTCGTATTTCTTCTGTTTGTGTTATGATTTCCCCATTTTGTTTGATGTATTTTATTTTTATTATGAAATCGTTACAGTCATCCAGTTTGATTTTTTTTGGCCGCTGCACCCTTATCATATTGAATCCAAGAACTATGTTTTGAATCATGACTTATGTCAATGATTACTTCGTTTTTTTCTATGCTCCCATTTATGCCAATAGCACGACCTTCATCTACCAGCCATTTCCTTGAGCCTTCTTTGATATCATTGTATTGTACGTAGAAATGTATGTCGTACAAATCTGTCAAACCTTTATTGTTTATGTCTATTTTCTTTTTATAATAATCTCTTTTTTGTGCAAAACCTTTGGTTGCTTTTTCCTTTTGGTACGTTACCAAAACTACATGCTCATCTTTCAGGTTCGCAATGTATGCGTTGTTATTATATTTTGCAATCATATACACCTCTGCTTAAATTTTTCTTAATGTGTTCATATTATTAATGATTTGGATATTCCATCCTTGAAAAGCCAGTTTGCCTGAGATCCACCCATTATCTTCATCAATTCCAACATATATAATTCCAACAGGCGGTTTGACCGGGTCGTATTTACGATTTTTTGTATCCTTGTATTTATGTCCGGTAATATTTTCAAGTTTCATCTGCCATAACAGACCTCCTGACTGGGTAAAATGTATTATCGCCAAAAGAATATATCCCACTGCCTTGAAAAAACAAGTCTAAGTCATCATTTGCAATTGCTAATTCTAATGATATATATGTTTGATTCATTTTACTGCCTCTCTGAAAAACTGAATATGAGCAATATGACGAAAAAAAGAGCAGGATAACCTGCTCTTCGTAGTTAATCTGTGCTCATGCGTCATCAATAATGCCTTCTTCTGTGGCATCAAGATAAGCATCATCTGTCAGTCTTGTAACCTGACAGTTTTCGCAGGCATTATTTTCGCAGTATTCGCAAAGAATTTTCGCTGCCTCCAAAATTTTATCATAGCTCTGTTGTGTCATTGTTTTGGACATGTTTTTCTCCTTTCTTTTTTCATTCTGACAGTAGAATGATTAATTAGGAGCAGGAATAAAAAATCCGCAGCCATATGTAAAACTGAATACAGAAAAAATAATATGACAAAAAATATTTTTTCATTTCTGTTCGGAAGGCACATTTTTTCGTGCCAGAACTAATTTGCGTCAATAACTGATAACCTGTAATTAAAGCACGGAGGGATTGATGTAAATGGCAAGTGTATCTAAGACAAAAATGAAGCTGTTGAATTTCATCAGTTCTCAGAACGGACTGGATTTTTCCGGATGCCGGGTGAGGATGTCGAAAAAAAAGAACCTGCTCGTAGAAGATCATGGAAATCTCGTTTTCTATATCGATAAGGTTCACATGGCAGCAATTCTGGAAAGAGATTATAAGACGGAAGACGTAATTGTTTTAAATGAAAGTAAAAATACCGCTTATTACAGATACTATCAGGAATATATCCAAAAAAAGCAGGAGGAAGAAGATCGTTGCAGAGCTGAGAAAGAAGCTGCAAAGGAAGCCAGAAGGATCAAGCAGCAGAGAAAGCAGATAGAAAAGGAAGCGGAGGAAAGAGGAGATTTCCCGGAAAACCTAGAAGCAGTTGTATCTGATCTGGAAGCTGATAAAACACTTAAATTTGTTGACTGTTCCTATGAAATAAGGAGCTGTGTATTCTGTGGTACAGGACTGAGGATCATGATTACGATCAGTCTGGATATCTATGAGAAAAAAAGAAAACTTGCATCTTTCTGCGGAAGTAATATGGACAACATTTTCATTTCAGACAAAGTGGATATTCTGGAAAAAATAAGAAATATAATGTCTTCGGAGAAGAACGGAATCTGTCTGACTTCTGAGGGACGTCAGATCCTTAAGAGAAAGACGTATTTGTTCTTAAAAAAACTAAAAAGCATGTCAGTCAGCAGGGAATTCCTTAAGATTGTAGATAAACCCAGTTTCTTAGGATATATGGATTTTTTAAAACACAATCACACAGAAGAATGTCAGGACAAGCTTCAGATATCATTTGTTCAGTTAGCGAGAGAAGATATCTTAAGATATAAGATATTTGAGCAGGATTTTTTTTATAATATTAAAGAAAATGCTGTTTTTCTTCCAGATGAGGAACTTTTGGAATTAAAGGAACTTGTCGGTTTTGAGAAAACAAACCGATCTTCCTTAAAGCAATTCCTAAAAGCAGCGGAAAAAATCAAAGATACCAACTGTCAGGTCGTTAAAGTCGAAGGAGATTTTGGAATCCGTGTCCGTACACTTATGGGGAAGAAGTATATAAAACAGACATTTTTCCAGTTTTCCGCGGCGGGACTGCGAAAGTGGTATAAGGAAAGAGAGGCAGAATTGAAGCATAAAAAGATCGAATATGCAAAATCCCTGCAGTCGTATGGAAATCTGCTGGCTGGAGATATTTATGATCTGGTCTGCCGGAATAGTTTTATTACGAAAGAAGCAATTGTTAGAAATCTGCGTGGCATGAAACAGACGTTAACGATCAAAGATGTGGAACACAGCGGAAGATATGGGCTGCTTACCAACGATGAGGTAGAGCAGATATGTGATCTGATGATGCGTGAGCATTTGCTCAATTGGAGACCGTATGACAGGTCTTTCTTTTACCTCATAAAGCCTTGTCCGGAAGGAGAACTGCTTTCGGAAGTAGTTTTGGAAGAAGGAAAAAATATATCCACGTTTCGGGATATTGATTGGGTTTCTTATATGAAGAAAGCGGTGGAAAATGGAAAAGAGTTAAGAGCTGGAAGAACAGAACAGATGAGGTTACTGGAACAAAAGCGGGTTCTTTGTATCTATCCGGATCTGGCAAGACAGTTTCTCAAAAATAAACCGTACTATTGGAGAGACTTTGCGTTTACCATGTACAAAGCAGAATCGGGGATCCAGAAGAAGTACTGGAAGTACGTCCTTGGATTGTTTGATGAAAAGCCGGAGAAAAACAATACAATATGACAAAAAACTTTTTTGTCCGATAGATCCGTTTTATCGTGTGGGAAGTGGGTTTTCTCCGCGGATGGTAAGCTGTAACCAGAACATGAAAGGAAGCGATGCTGATGAAAAAAGAATTAACAGAAAAAGAACGCAGTTTATTGGACTATATCTGCTCAAAGTACAGTCTGGATTTTTCGGGATGTAAGGCAAGAAAAACGAAAAAAGGCCATCTGTTTGTAGAGGGTGGCAGCTATGTATTCCGTATTGAAAAGAAACATCTGGAATTGATCCTGGACAGCGATTACCGTACGGAGGATGTGATAGTCATAAGTGCAGACAGGAGCAGTGCCTGTTTTAAAGATTATGAGGAATATATCAGGAAGAAAGAAGAAGACGCAGCCCGCCTCAGAAAAGAGAGAAAGGCGGCGAGAAAGGCAGAAAAACAAAGACAGCAGCAGAAGCGGGAGGAATGGAAGGAAAGAGTAAGAACAGAGTTTCCTCAAAACTTGGATGCGGTCATGACCGATATGAAGGCTCCTTTCAAGCCGGATGGATGGTCTTATAAGGACATGGAGTTTTGGGAATATTATGAAAATGAAATCCAGGTAACGATTGCAATTCAAAAAGATATCCGTACAATGAAAGGCTTAAAGCTTGCATATATCAGTGGGAGCATGACTACCAGTGTCAACCCTTTGAGCAGGGAAGAGGTCTGTAAAAAAGTAAAATACCTGATGTCCTCAAAAAAGAGATCTGTGTGTCTGGTGGATGAAGGACATCAGTTCCTGCAGAGACAAACGTATTTGTTTTTAAAAAAGCTTAAAGATCTGTCGGTATGCCAGGAGTTCCTTAAGGTTGTGGACGAGGCTGATTTCTTTGAATACATGGATTTCTTAAAACATAATCACGCCAAAGAATGCCAGGATCGGATCCAGGTATCGGAAGTTCAGATAAAGAGGGGAGATGTCTTAAAATACAAGGTATTTGGCCAGGAGTTTTTGTACAGCATTAAAGAAAATAGTATTTCCATGCCAAACGCGGTACTCTCAAGGCTGGAAGGACTTGCCGGATTTGAGAAGGAGTACCGGACAGTCATTAAGTCCTGTTTAAAGATTGCAGATAAGATCGGCTGTCCGCAATATCGGGTAACGGAAAACCTGGATGTCCGGGTACGTGCCCTTGTAGGAAAGAGGTATGCGGAACAGATATTTTCCCCGGAAGAGTTTTCCCCAGCCAGTCTGCGGAGATGGTATAAGGAAAAGGCGAAAGAATTTGAGGAAGAAGAGGAAGAGCAGGAACGACAGAAGGTCAAACGTGCGAAATCGTTGAAATCCTTTGGAAATCTGCTTGCCTCCGATATCTATGATCTGGTCTGCCTGAATGATTATATTACGGAGTCGGCGATCGTTAAGAACCTGCGTGGCATGAAGCAGACATTTCAGGCGACCATCAAGGGTGTAGAGAACAGTGGAAAATACGGGCTGCTTACGAACGAGGAAGTGGAGCGGGTATACAGCCAGATGAAACGTGAGAAGCTGATCTCCGAAAAAGGAATTGACGGGACTTATGGAGAGTTTTACATTGTAAAACCTTGTCCGGAAGGTAAGCTGATCTCCGAAATACATATCGAGGAGAAAAAAGAGTATGCGAAGTTCCTGGATACGGACTGGGTTTCTTATATGAAGAAAGTAATAAATGCCGGAAAAGAGCGTAAGCTGACAAAAAAAGAAGACCAGGAGCAGATGAAGCTGCTGGAGCAGAAACGGGTTCTTTCTATCTATCCGGACCTGGTAAGGCAGTTCCTCAAAGGAAAGCCGGAGCACTGGAAAGATTTTGCGTTCACCATGTACAGCATGGAGACCGGGATACAGAAAAAATACTGGAAATATGTAACAGGATTATTTGAGGAGAAGAAAGATGACAATAAATGAGATCAGAAATAAATTAAAGGAAACAGGTTATATCCCGACGGATGATATCTGCTATGCCGTATTTGGCATGCTTGCCCTTAATAAGCCGCTGCTGGTGGAAGGGGCGCCTGGAGTTGGTAAAACTTCCCTGGCAAAGGCACTGGCAGAGGTTATGGGGCTTCCGATGCTGAGACTGCAGATGTATGACGGCCTTACCAAAGATGAGGTCCTGTATGACTACGACTATCAGAGACAGCTCCTTACCCTGGAAGCCGTAAAGCCAAAGCTCAATGAGGAGATCAAAGACCTGGGGATCAATGATGCGATCAAACATGTGGCAGGAGATGTGGATTTCTATGGGAAAGAGTTCCTGATCCCCCGTCCGGTCCTTCAGACCATTGATGGAAGCGGCAGAAAGCTTCTTCTGATCGATGAGATCGACAAGGCATCCGAGGAAACAGAGTATATGCTGTATGAGTACCTTGAGGATTATTCCATTGATATTCCGCAGTTTGGCACCGTATCCTGTCCGGAAGACCAGAAACCTGTCGTGATCCTTACTTCCAATGCATACAGGGAACTGTCCGGGGCAATGAAACGCCGCTGCTCATATCTGTATATCAAGAAAAAGACCAGGGCAGAGATCATCGAGGTCCTTAAGTACAGGACCAGTGTGGATGAGAGGGTGGCGTCAGGGATTGCATCCTGTATGGTCGCATTCCAGGAAATGGATCTGAAACATCCGGTGTCCGTATCCGAGATCGTAGACTGGGCTTCCTATATCGAAAAGGATGGCAGCAGGGAGGGTGTGCAGAATTCCCTTGGACTGCTGGTAAAAGACCGGAGGGACATGGAAGCAGTTTCTGCGACCGTTAGAAACTATATACATGACATTGCTTACTAGGAGGGAGAAATATGGAAGATCTGGTATGCTACAGGGAGTTATGGGCAAAGCCTGCAGACAACATACAGGATTCCTATCTCTACGAATTTATCTTTGAAGCCTGCCGATTCTTTTCCAACAAGGGATACATCTGCGATCCGTCAGAGATCTACTCCGTTCTTGGCAGGATGGGAGAAGTGGACATCAAAAGACTGCTCTATGCCATGGTCGTCCACAGTTCAGACCAGTCAGAAGAGTTTGATCCCTTGTACGTGGAATTTGTATCCCTCTTTTTCCAAAAAGAGAAAGAGAGGACTGCTGCCAGGGAAGCAGCAGATAAGGCGAGAGAGGATTCCGAAAAGGCGGCTAAAGAGCATGAGGAGGAGGTAGCCCGCATACAGGAAAAGATCCGGCAGCTGAATGATAAGAAAGAAAAGCTTCAGGCAGAGAAACGAAAAGTCCTTGAGGAGCAGAACAAAAAGGAAATCGCAAAGGCAGAAAAAACAGCCAAAAAGCAGGAAAAGGTACGTAACCTGAAAGCCTGTCTGAAAGGCCTGGAAAGTTTATCAGGGTTTGTTGCCTGTGTCAGAAGCGGGGAAAGACCGGAGCAGGAGAAGCTGGCAAAGGAGATTAAGGAAGCATCCTTAAGGGCCTGTACGAAATCCAACAGCGCAGAGCTGCTTAAGGAGATCCGGGAGATCGGACGTCAGCTGAAAGCGATCAAAGACAAAGAGACCTCTGTGGATGAAAGGATTGAGAGAAATGACTGGGAATTATGCCGCAGCGCAGATGACCTGAAGCGGCAGGAGCGGGAGTTTAAGAAAAAGTTAAAGCAGATCGCAAAGCAGCAGAAAGAGATTTATAAGGACAAGCCTGTTGAAAGCCGCAAGGAGACACTCAGGCTGAAAAATGCAGTACATTCCAGATATCAGGGCGATGTCTGTCTGGATAAGAAGTTCTCCAAAATGTCCGCGGAGGAAAAGCTGCTGATCTATGATTACATCCGGGAGAACGCCAGAAAATTCCGTACAAAGTTAAATCGGAAGATACGGACAAACAGGGCATCAAAGATCGATATTCCGGCAACTGTGAAAAAGAGCTGCCAGACAGGTGGTATCCCGTTGTGTCTGATCCACCAGAAACCGATACGGCAGAAATCCAATCTGATCCTGATCCTGGATGTATCCGGTTCCTGTAAGGAAGCATCCGAGCTGATGCTGGTGTTCATGCATGCCATGAAGGAGGTGTTTCCGGGTGGATGTTCTACATATGCATTTACCAACAAACTCTATGACATTTCAGAGTTTATGGAGATGGATGATGCAGCAGCGGCGGTCAGCGAGGTATTAAAGGCGATCCCGCGTTCCGGGGCTTATTCCAATTACGAACTTCCTTTCCGGACATTCTACAAAAGCAATATGAGTAAAGTAACAGGGGATTCCTACGTCTATATCATCGGGGATGCCAGGAACAACAAGAACCGGTCAGGGGAAGAGTATGTAAAAGCGATCGCAAGAAAGGCAAAAAAGGCGTTCTGGTTAAACACTGAGGAAATGTCAGACTGGAATACCGGGGACTCGATCATTGGAACTTATGCAAAGTACATGACAAAAGTCGCACAGACGACTACTGCCGCGGAGCTGCTTGGTTTTCTGGAGAGTTGAAAAAGTGAATTCGAATTCACTTTTTTTCAAGGAAAATGAAAAAGAGCAGGACAGCCTGCTCTTTTGGGTTGCAAAGAGAGGGGGGTCTCTCTTCGATTAGTTTTCCCAGTATTCCTGCATTTTTGATTCAGCATCAGAAGGTGAGAGATTGTACTCTTTCATGATGAAAGCTCTTGCTTTTTCATAGGAAGATCCAAGCATACTGTATGCTTTTATTGCAGTTCTGATGCCATAATCAAGCTCTAGCCGTCTGCCCTGTTCAATGCCCTGCTCGATACCCTGCTCGATAGCTCTTTCCTCAATTAGATCAGAAAAATTGCACATATCCTCAATCTCCTTTCCCAAGTCACGATCCATATCGAGACCGTAATTTTCGCTTAAATTATTCTTTTTTTCTTCGATTTTGAAAAGTACGTTTAATTTTCAATTTCGGATAAAGATAAGCCTTTGGTTTTTCGTTGCAAAAACAAAATGATTGATATGAAGCAGAGATGAAAAATCCGCAGCAGGACCAACCGGTAATCTCATTTTTTTGACAGGTTTTCAGACCAGAATATTTTCTGTAAAATGCCGATCTTTCGTACCAGATCGGACTGCGCCTGGTATCCGGCTACAATAGATACATAAGGAAGATGTCTCCGCGGAAACACCCCTCAAAATACTGCGATAAGAAGAGGAGTGATTCTGACAAAAAATGTATTACAAAAAATATTTTTCTGGGAGGAAATGATGGAAAATGATACATTCAAGTGCTACAATGGTAATATCTGAAAACACAAAAGAAAGAAGGAAAACACCATGAAGAAAAAGCTGATATCTGTATTGTTAGGGATCACGCTTGTGGTTTCTAACTGTTCCTATGTTGGTGCCGTGGACATAGGAGATTCTGCTGTGGAAGTACCGGACTTTTCAGATGAAGTTCAGGAAGATGAATTATTCTCAGACGGATCGGAGGAGGTGCCTGAAACCGAAGATGAGACAGTGCATCCTGCTGCTACAACGGAAAAAGTGAAAGTTGGGATCAAAGGTTCTTATCTGGCGGCATCCCAGGCAGTCCTTGACCGGATCAATGAGATCCGCAGGGAGGCATATGAAGAAGGAGTGCAGGATCCGCGGGATCCATCTAAGAAACTTACCATGGCTGATTATGTGCCCTTAAAGTGGTCATCCGATCTGGAGTATATTGCGAGGATACGTTCCGCGGAGGCATCTGTCCGCAGAGAACATATTCGTCCTTGTAATATGTGGCCGTATAGTATCTATGCACCGGGTGGAACTACGTCATATGCAGAAAATCTGGCTTGGAACAGTGCAAATGACATGCTCTATGGGATCAACCAATG
>UMEP01025364.1_pt1 | contig 13124 bp, 10 predicted proteins | sample 1964771 | NCBI WGS metagenome assembly UMEP01 (sample SAMEA4836022, study PRJEB28245) | human gut metagenome | biome: gut microbiome; material: fecal sample | place: Denmark | collected 2008 | reverse complement strand
CTGCATGGTATTCGGGTTCCCCCCTGCGGCTGCGGCCATATCCCGCACCGAGTCAAGATGTCCTCCGGGCGGGTATGTCCCCGCAAGGATCTTCGCCTTCAACCGCTCTACCAGCTGCGCATAGATCGGACGGCTGGAATCAAATTGTTCACTCATCGTAGCCCTCCCTGCATTTTGTGTTTCTGTGTTAAGTGCCTAATACAATAATACTCATTTTTCAGATTGTGTCAAGGGGTTCATACAATTTTTTTAGCCAATTCTGTCACAGCTCCCCGGGCATTGCCTTGCAAACGAGGGCAGGCGTTATCCGAGAGGTTTGCATTTTTGCGATAATATGATATACTCTCTCTGTAATTGACGAAAACAGGAGTAACTTTTATGATAAAAGCGACCATCATTATCCCAAACATCAACGGCAAGGGCTGGCTGAAGGACTCCATCGAGTCCATCTACGCCCAGACTGAGCAGGATTTTGACCTGATCGTGGTGGACAACGGCTCCACCGACGAAAGTCTGGAACAAGCCCGCAGCTACTGTACCCGCCCCAACTTTACCCTGATCGAAAACGGGCGCAACACCGGCTTTTCCTACGCAGTGAATCAGGGCATTGCCCGGGCGCAGAGCAAGTATGTGGTGCTGTTCAACAACGACGCCTTTGCCGAGCCGCAGTGGCTGGCCGAGCTTTTGCGTACCGCCGATGCGGACCCCAAGATCTTTGCGGTGCAGAGTTTGATGATCCGGCACTTTGAGCGGGAACTGGCCGATGACGCCGGGGACTATGTGACATGGATGGGTTTTGCCTGCAAGACCGGCGATGGCCGCCGCGCCAGCCGCTACACAAAGCAAAAGCGTATCTTTTCGGCCTGCGGCGGCGCAGCGCTGTACCGCAAAAGCATTCTGGACGAGATCGGCGGTTTTGACGAGCATTTTTTTGCCTACTTTGAGGACGTAGACCTGAGCTGGCGCGCCAACAATGCCGGCTACAAAAATGTGCTCTGCCCCGCCGCCAAGTGCTACCACATCTGCGGTGCCAGCACCGGCGCTGTGCGCTACAACGCCTTTAAAAGCCAGCAGAGCGGCCGCAACAGCATTCTGCTGCCGCTCAAAAACGAGCCGCTGCTGATGCTGGTGCTCAACTTTATCCCGCTGGCGCTGGGCTATCTGCTCAAGTGCTACAAGTTCCACAAGCAGGGCTTTGGCGAGGCCTGGGACAAGGGCATGCACGAGGCCTTTGCCCTGCTCAAAGCGGGCAAACTGGACAAGCGTCCCTTCCGCCTGAAAGACCTGCCCAACTACATCCTGATGGAACTGTGGATGATCTGGAACATGGTGCCCTACCTGTGGTATCGGCTGGTGGTGGTACGGTTTGATTTGAAATAAAACGTGCAAAAAACCCCGACTGTGAAAGCAAACGCACAGTCGGGGGTTTTCATTTACATTTTACGCTGCGGTGCTGGCGGCATCCTCAGCGGCGGGGGCTTCTGCCACGGCGCTGTCAGCGCCCGTTTCTGCCTGCGCTTCCGGCTGAACAGCCGAGGCAGCAGCCGAATCTGCCGCAGCGGAATCTCCGGCAGTGGCCAGAATGGCGTCCTGCACATCGCTTTCCGCCATGGGCTCCGACTGCGCGGCCGCAGAGCTTGCGGCGCTTTCGGGTTTCGTCTCGCTCTCGGTCAGGCCGGTCAGATACCAGCTGCCGCTCTGGCGCTCGAACAGGTAATCCATATATTTGGTGGGGGTGTCCGAGGAGGGGTTAATAATGCTGTCATCCGCGCTGGCGGTGGGGATATAGCCCACAGTGACGTGCAGCTTGCCGCTGCGCTTGAACAGCTTGACCACGGTGGCGCGGTAGTAGCCCACCGTGCCGGTAATGGGAATCTTGTAGCACTGAGTCGTCTCGTCAAACTCGACGGTCATATCCTCCATGTCAAAGCTGCGGTGGGTCAGCTTGAAGCCGGGGCCCAGCAGCTTTGCCAGATAGGCATCCACTTCCACCGAGGGCAGCAGCAGCTGCTCGGTCTCGGGGTCAGTATTGTAGTTATCAAAGCCGCCCTGCGTCTCCTGAATACTGTACACACAGCCCCACACGGCTGCTTCCCGCAGGGTCAGGTCGTCGATGTTCTCAATGCCGTCAAAGGGCATGGGGTCAAACAATACCAGACCCTCCAGCTTGTCCTCGTATTCCTGCTTTTGTGCGGTATCGTCAAACAGGTTTGCCACAAGGCCCACACCGGCCCGCAGCACCGTGATAAACCCGATGAGCACCAGCACCGTGATCAGCAGACCCAAGGTCTGCCGCCAGCGGCGGCGCTTGATCCGGGCGTGTTCTTCCGGGGTGATCGTATTTTTCATTGGTCTGAGTCTCCCAAAGTTTTTTGTCTACCCAACAGTATACCACATCTGGCCGCAGAGTGCAAAACCTGTACCGGTGGTTTTTTTGTGAAAGCAGGCTTTTTATTCCCAGTCCTTCCATATTTCGGGCTGATAGCCCACAGTGGCCTTGCGGCCGTTGCGCACGATGGGGGTCTTGAACAGCTGCTGATTTTCAAACAGCTTATCCTCTTTCTGCCAGTCCACCAGTGCATCCAGCAGCGCAAGGGTCTGCTTGTCCTTTGCTGCCGGGTTTACAAGCGCTTCCCAGCCGCCCAAAGCGCGCGCCACGTTATCAAACTCGCCCCGGCTCATGCCCTTTTCCTTCAGGTCGATCATCTGGAATTTTATGCCGCGCTCCTTGAAATAGCGCTGCGCCTTTTTGGTATCAAAGCACTTGCTCGTGCCAAAGATCTGGATATTCATCTTATCTCCTCCTGCCGGTTCCCGGCGGTCTTATTGTACCACACCGCAAACCGCTTGCATAGGCATAATTTGCGGCAAAACGGGCAATGCTCTTTCCGCAAGGAGGTGTTTGCATGAACGCATTCGTAGACCCTGAACTGTGCATCGGCTGTACCCAGTGTGCCGGACTGTGCCCCGCAGTGTTCCGCATGGAGGGAGTTCTGGCTGTGGCAGAGCCCGGCCCCATCCCGCCGGAGGAGGTGCCGCAGGCCGTCACCGCAGCCCAGAGCTGCCCGGTAAGCGCCATCCGCATCGAGGAATAAGCCCGGCATCGGTAAGGCTGCTGCACAGAGCTTGTGCGGCAGCCTTTTTTCGATGGAACGATTTGAAATGCCCTCCGCTTTGCTCTGGGCATAGGCAGCGGAAAAACATTATAAAAAATGCGATTGTCACGGCTTACGAGCCGTGACAATCGCATTTTTACGAGAGACGGCATCACGAAAAGCAGCCACTTCTCTTTTTTGCGCAAAAAGCTCCCGCGCGGTGCGGTTTTGTGCTATACTATAAGGTGTGAAATTACGCAACGGAGGAACTGCATTATGCGTTTACTGGTCATTGACGGCAACAGCATTGCCAACCGCGCTTTTTACGGCATCAAGCTGCTGACCACCAAGGACGGACGTTATACCAACGCCATCTATGGCTTTTTGAACATTCTGCTCTCCCTGCTCAAGGAGTGCCAGCCGGACGAGGTGGCCGTGGCTTTTGATTTGAAAGCTCCCACCTTCCGGCATAAAATGTACGATGGCTACAAAGCCACCCGCCACGCCATGCCCGAGGAACTGGCGCAGCAGATGCCGGTGCTCAAACAGCTGCTGGCAGACCTTGGCTACCGCACCGTTACCGCCGAAGGCTGGGAAGCGGACGATATTCTGGGTACACTGGCTGCTGCCTGCGCCGCCCGAAAGGACGACTGCTTCCTTGCCACCGGAGACCGGGACAGCCTGCAGCTGGTAAGCGAGAGCACCACCGTACTGCTTGCTGCCACCGTAATGGGGCGCAGCAAGACCGTGGTGATGGACGAGGACGCCATTCAGGAAAAATACGGCCTTGCGCCTAAGCAGCTTATCGAGGTGAAGAGCCTGATGGGCGACACCTCGGATAACATCCCCGGCGTGAAGGGCATCGGCGAAAAGACCGCGCTTTCTCTGGTGCAGACCTTCGGCTCGCTGGAGGGCGTGTACCAGAACATTGACGACAAGCGCATCAAACCTAAGCAGCGGGAGCACTTGTTGGAGGATAAGCCCATGGCTGAGCTGAGCCACACGCTGGGCACCATCCGCACCGATGCCCCCATCGACACCGCCGAGGGTTCCTACACCGTGGGCGAGGGCAACAAACCCGCCGCCGTGCGGCTTTTGCAGGAGTTGGAGATCCATTCCCTGATCCCGCGGTTCGGGCTGGACGGCGTAGCGCCGGAAGCCGCCGCCGAGGAGCAGGCTGTGGAGCTGCCGGAAGCAGCGCTCACTCCCCTGCCCCTGACCCCCGCCGGGCATTATCTGGTGGCTGCCCGCCCCGCCGTTACCGGCAAGCAGGGCACCCGCAACGTGGTATTGCAGCCGGAAAGCTGGTACGCCGTGCAGGACACCACCGTCTACCCGCTGGAGGACGCTGAGCTGCTGCGGCTGCTGGACAACGCCGATGTGACGCTGGATGTGTTCAACTCCGCGCCCCTCTACGCCAAAGCCATGGCCGCCGGCGGCTGGGGCAGCAGCATCGTCTGGGACGGCAAGCTGGCTGCCTATCTGCTGGACGCCTCTGCCTCCAAATATCAGATCAGCGAGCTGATCCCCGCCTACAAGGCTGCTGCCGCCTTTACCTGCACCGATTACCCGGACGCCGGGCGGCTGGCCGATCTGTTTGCCCGGATGAAGGCCGAGATCACCGCCTGCGGAGAGGATGCACTGTACAACGAGATCGAGTTCCCGCTGGCACAGGTGCTGGCCGATATGACCCGCACCGGCGTGCTGGTGGACAAGGACGGCATTGAGCAGTTCGGCGTAAAGCTGCGGGAGGAACTGGAGCAGGTGCTGACCCGCATCCACATGGAGACCGGCAGCGCTACCTTCAACCCCAACAGCCCCAAGCAGCTGGGCGAGATGCTGTTCGACACCATGGGTCTGCCCCACGGCAAAAAGACCCAGCGCGGCTGGTCTACCGACGCTGAAACGCTGGAAAGCCTGCGCGAGTACCCGCTGGTGGAGGACGTTTTACAGTACCGCGCCTACCAGAAGCTGAACTCCACCTATGTGGAGGGTCTGCTCAAGGTCATCGGCGAGGACGGGCGCATCCACTCCACCTTTAACCAGACCGAAGCCCGCACCGGACGGCTCTCCTCCGATAATCCCAACTTGCAGAACATCCCCATCCGCACCGAACTGGGCAGTCAGCTGCGCGCCTACTTTGTTGCAAAGCCGGGCTGTGTGCTGGTGGACGCGGATTACAGCCAGATCGAGCTGCGCATCTTGGCGCACATCACCGGGGACGAACACATGCAGCAGGCCTTTTTGAACGGCGAGGATATCCACCGCAGCACCGCCGCCAAGATCTACGGCATTCCGCAGAGCGAGGTGACGCCCCGGCTGCGCTCCTCGGCCAAGGCCATCAACTTTGGCATCATGTACGGCAAGGGCGCGTACAGCCTTTCCAAGGATATCGGCGTGACCGTGAAGGAGGCAGACGCCTTCCTTAAAAACTATCTGGCGGCCTTCCCCAGCGTGAGCGGCTATATGGACAAGACCATCGCGGACGCAAAGGCAAACGGCTATGTATCCACCCTGTTCGGCCGCCGCCGCACCCTGCCGGAGCTGGCCAGCACCAACTTCAACGTGCGCGCCAGCGGCGAGCGCATGGCCCGCAACACCCCCATTCAGGGCACCGCTGCGGACGTGATCAAGCTGGCCATGGTGCGGGTGTGGAAGCGCCTGCGGGACGAAAAAATGGCCAGCCGCCTGATCTTGACCGTCCACGATGAACTGATCGTGGAGGCCCCGGAGGTGGAGGCCGAGCAGGCTGCCCGCATCCTGCGGGAGGAAATGGAAGGCTGCGTGCAGTACGCGGTGCCCCTGAGCACCGATGTGCACGCAGGCAAAAACTGGCTGGAGGCACACTAAAATGATCATTCTCGGAATCGAGTCTACCTGTGATGAGACCGCCGCTGCACTGGTGGAGGACGGACGGCACCTGCTGAGCAACGTCATCTCCACCAGCGTCAAGGAGCAGGCGCTGTACGGCGGCGTTGTGCCGGAGATCGCCAGCCGCCGCCACTGCGAGTTTATCAGTGCTACGGTCAAAAAGGCTCTGCTGGACGCCGGCAAGACCATGGAGGATGTTGACGCCGTGGCTGTCACCTTTGCGCCGGGGCTCATCGGTGCGGTGCTGGTAGGCGTGAACTTTGCCAAGGGTCTGGCCTATTCGGCGGGCAAGCCGCTGGTGCCGGTGCACCATCTGCGGGGACACATCGCCGCGCTCTACCTGACCCACCCGGAGCTCAAGCCGCCCTTTTTGTGTCTGGTGGCCTCCGGCGGGCACAGCCACATCGTGGAGGTGCAGGACTATACCCACTATCACATTCTGGGGCATACCGTAGACGATGCTGCGGGCGAAGCCTTTGACAAGGTGGCCCGCACACTGGGTCTGCCTTACCCCGGCGGCCCCAGCGTAGCCGCTGCCGCAAAGACCGGCGACCCCAAGGCCTACCGCCTGCCGGTGCCCCATGTGGAGGGCAAGTACAACGTGAGCTTTTCCGGCTTAAAGACCGCCGTGCTCAATGAGGTGAACAAGGCGCAGATGAAGGGCGAGGAAGTGAACGTGCCCGACCTTGCCGCCAGCTTTCAGGAGCGCATTGCGGGCATTCTGGCCGAAAAGCTGCTGCTGGCTGCTGCCGATACTGGGGCAAAGCAGGTGTGCCTTGCCGGCGGCGTAGCCGCCAACGGACGTCTGCGCCAACTGGTAAATGACGGTGCCCAGAAGCTGGGTGCCAAGGTCTACCTGCCGGAACTGAAGTTCTGCGGCGACAACGGCGCGATGATCGCCGCGCAGGGCTACTACCAGTACATTGCCGGGCATACCGCCGGGCTGGAACTGAACGGCCTGCCCACCCTGCCCATCGACTACGAATAAACACAACACCGGAGGTGTTCCCATGACTGAGCATAACCCTATCCTGCAAAGCCTGTTCGACCGCAAGTCGGTGCGGGTGTATGAAGAAAAGCCCATTCCTGCTGAGATGAAGCAGGCCATTTTGGAAGCTGCCGCACAGGCGCCCTCCGCGGGCTGTCAGCAGCTGTATACCATTTTAGACATCACCGACCCGGCGCTGAAGGAAGCGCTGGCCGAAAGCTGTGACCACCAGCCCTTTATTGCCAAAGCACCGCTGGTGCTGGTGTTCTGCGCCGACTGCAAAAAGTGGTACGACGCTTACTTAGAGGCCGGCTGCACGCCCCGCACTCCGGGTGTGGGCGATTTGATGCTGGCAGTCACCGATGCCGCCATTGCTGCCCAGAACGCCGTAGTCGCCGCTGAAAGCTTTGGCATCGGCTCGTGCTACATCGGGGACATCATGGAAAACTGCGACACCCAGCGCAGTCTGCTGCACCTGCCGGACTATGTGTTCCCGGCGGTGATGCTGGTGTTCGGCTGGCCCACCCAGCAGCAGAAGGACCGCCCGAAGCCCCAGCGCTGCGCCATGGAGCATATCGTGCACGAAAACGGCTACCGCATCATGGACGGCGCAGAGCTGCGGGATACCTTTGGCTACAAGGCTGGCAACGCCCCCTTTGACCAGTGGTGCACCGCCTTTTGCAACCGCAAGTATAACTCCGATTTCTCCAAAGAGATGACCCGCTCGGTGGAGGAGTACCTCAACCAGTTCCGGTAATCTGAACCGCAAATTACAGCAACAAAAAGCGGCAGCTGCACGGTGTTTTGTGCAGTTGCCGCTTTTCTCGTTTATCTTTGGTTTTCCGCAAACAGTGCACCCAGTTCCGGCAGGATATCATGCGGCAGCATCCCGTACTCGCCGCGCTTTGCGGCGGCGCGGTCGGCGGCGGCACCGTGCAGATATACCGCACAGGCAGCAGCTTGGTAGGCGGGCAGACCGCAGGCCAGCAGCGCCGCCAGCATCCCAGCCAGCACATCCCCGCTGCCGCCCCGGGCAAGTCCCGGGTTACCGGTAGGGTTCACGCACACCCGCCCATCCGGGCTGGCCACAACGGTGCGTGCACCCTTCAGTACCACCACGGCGTTCCACGCCTTGGCATAGCACAGGGCGATGCCCGCCCGGTCGGCGGCAAGCTCTGCTGCCGAAAGACCGGTCAGGCGCGCCATCTCGCCGGGGTGCGGGGTAACTACCAGTTCTCCCGCCGGGTGCGGAAAGGGCTTGCCCTCGGCCAGCAGCTGGGCGGCGGCGTTCAGGCCGTCGGCATCCAGCACCGCAGCGCCCGCAAAGCCGGGCAGCAGCTGCTGCACCAGCGTGCGGCTCTCGGTGGCCCGGGCGGCGCTTTGCGCTGTGCCGCCAAGACCGGGGCCCAGCAGCAGCACGGTAGCCTTCTGCCGCCGGAGCAGCGGCACATTTTCCGGCGCAATACCGCCCTGTGCGCCCTCTTTACAGGGGCACAGGCAGCACTCCGGCAGGCGGGTGACGACGGCGCTGACCACCGGTTCCACACTGGCAAGGGTGACGATGCCCGCCCCGGTGCGCAGTGCACCCTCGGCTGCCAGCAGAGCAGCGCCCCGGTAAAAGGCACTGCCCGCCACCGCCAGCACGCTGCCAAAGGTACCCTTATGGCTATCCCGGGCGCGGGGCGGGATATTCTGCCAGACAAATTCTTCGGTAATTTCCACAGCCATGGGCGCACCTCCAGAGAACGATTTCAAATGCCCTCCGCGTTGCTGTGGGCATTTCTAGCGGAATCATTATTTTACGATTGTCGGTTTGGAAAATCTGCGGATTTTCCAAACCGACTTTTTCACAAGAGAGGAAATTTGGAGGGATAGCATTTACGCCTGCCCCTGCACAAGGGCGCGGATCTGCTTTTCCACGTTCTGCACTTCCTCGTGGAACATCCGGGCGGAAACGCGCAGTGCGCCGTGGCCAAGGATGATGACCTGCTCCATACCGTCCGAGGTCGCCACGCGGACACGGCGGCTCTTGCCGATTTCATGGGTGACCCGCTCGATGAACATATCGGCGGTCTCGGCCTCCTTGGTGTAGATCACATGGATATTGTGGTACTGCTCGATGGCACCGGGGCTGCCGGGCACGCGGTAAGCATCGAACACCAGAATGAGCACGCATTTCTGGTAGCCCTGATAGTTGCACAGGATATCCATCAGCTTGCGGCGGGCAGCGTCCAGGCTTTCCTTTGCCAGCGCGTTCAGCTCGTCCCACGCAAAGATGATGTTGTAGCCGTCCACCAGCAAATACTCCGGGGCAATTTCCCACTGCTCTGCGGCAAAATCCGGGCGTTCGGTCTTTTGCACCGGACGGAACGCCGCCAGCGGGTCCCGCTTGATGGGGCCGTAGGTGCGCTCAAAAATTTTGAGCAGCTCGGCGTCCTCCTCCAGCGTGGCGCGGTAGGCCATGGCGCGGCGCTGGGGCGCAGCCTGCGTCTCCGGGCGGGCGGGCTTTGCCTTGCCCCAGCCGCTTTCCACGTGCATATGGCTGCGCACCTCGCTCCACGGCACCACAAAGCCAGCACCATGGGCGCAGAATACGGAATCTGCGGGGTTGTCCAGATCATGCTCCGGCTGGTAGCCGCTTTCTGCAATGACCTCCTGTGCATTGTGACAGGGGCGGTAGCCGTCCAGCGTCAGGCTCAGATGTCCCCTGCCCCGAGTGTAGCTGACCACCTCCATGGGGTAGCTGCGCATGGTGGATACCGGCGCAAAGCCGGTCAGGGTGGCGGTCTCCGCGCCGCTTTCCGGCGGGTCAAAGCTGCCCTCCATGCGCTGGATATCGCTCATGGCGCGGCCGATGTTCTCCACCGGCACTTCCAGCCGGAAGGCGTACCACGGCTCTAACAGCTGGCTTTTGGCCAGCATCAGCCCCTGCCGCACGGCGCGGTAGGTAGCCTGCCGGAAATCGCCGCCCTCAGTGTGCTTGAGGTGTGCTTTGCCGGTGAGCAGAGTGATCTTTACATCCGTCAGCGGTGCGCCGGTCAAAACGCCAAGGTGCTGCTTTTCTTCCAGATGGGTCAGCACCAGACGCTGCCAGTTTTTGTCCAGAACCTCTTCCCGGCAATCGGCGGCAAACTGCATCCCGCTGCCCCGGGGCAGCGGTTCCAGCAGCAGATGCACCTCGGCATAGTGGCGCAGCGGCTCGTAGTGGCCTACGCCCTCCATCGGCTCAGTGATGGTCTCCTTATACAAAATACCGCCCGGGCCAAAGGATACTTCCAACCCGAACCGCTCGGCCAGCAGACTGCGCAGCACCTCCAGCTGCACCTCGCCCATCAGCTGCACATGAATCTCGCCCAGTGTCTCGTTCCACACCACATGGAGCTGCGGTTCTTCCTCTTCCAGCCGGTGCAGCTTTGCCAGTGCAGCGTGTACGTCTGCGCCCTCCGGCAGCAGCACCTGATAGCTGAGCACCGGTTCCAGCACCGGCACATCGCTGTCCCGCTCTGCCCCAAGTCCTGTGCCGGGCTTTGCATGGGTCAGACCGGTCACGGCGCATACCTGTCCCGGGCCGATGGCCTCGGTCAGGGTATATTTTGCGCCGGAGTACAGCCGCAGCTGGTTCGCTTTTTCTGCCCACGGCTCACCGTCTGCTTCGCCGGAGAGCAGAGCCTTTACCTTCAGCTCCCCGCCGGTGACCCGCAGCCATGTCAGGCGGGTGCCCTGCTCGTCCTGCGATACCTTGAACACCCTTGCACCAAAGGTGTGCAGCGCCGGGGCGGGGCGGGTGTAGCGGTCCAGCCCCTCCAGAAGTGCATCCACCCCGTCCAGCCGCAGCGCCGCCCCGAACCAGCACGGAAAAACGTGCCGCCGGGCAACTGCGGGGATAATGTCTGCATCGGTCAAGGTTCCTGCATCCAGCATTTTTTCCATCAGCTGCTCATCGCACAGCGCCAGTGCCTCGTTACGGGCGGCAGGTTCTGCGCCAAAATCCACAAAACCCTCGCCAAGGCGGTGGTTCAGCTGGCTGAGTAACTGTTCCCGGGTCATGCCGGGCAGGTCCATCTTGTTCACGAATACAAAGGTGGGCACATGGTAGCGCCGCAACAGCCGCCACAGCGTTTCGGTATGGCTTTGCACGCCGTCCGTTCCGCTGACCACCAGCACGGCGTAATCCAGCACCTGCAAGGTGCGCTCAGTCTCGGTGGAAAAATCCACATGGCCGGGGGTGTCCAGCAGGGTGATGGCGGTATTGCCCGCCGTAAGCAGCGCCTGCTTGGAAAAGATGGTGATGCCGCGCGCTTTTTCCAGGCTGTCGGTGTCCAGAAAGGCATCTCCGTGGTCTACCCGCCCCAGCTTGCGGATAGCACCGGCGCGGTAGAGCATGGCCTCGGAGAGGGTGGTCTTGCCGGAGTCCACATGGGCCAGAATGCCCAGTACGATCTGTTTTTGCGTTGTTTCCATGCACTGCTCCTATAAGCCGTTTTCCTAAGTACTGCGCACCATTTCCAAAAACAGCTTTTAAAAATAATTTCCTGTTTATTGTAACACGCTTTGCGGGGAAAAGAAAGTTTTCCGGTACAAATCCCACAGGCAAAAAACAGCACCGGACAGAAAATGGGTCTGCCCGGTGCAATTTTCTTAAAAAAGGTCCAGCATATTGTCCAGATAGATTTCCTCCCGCACTTGCAGCTGGTATTCCGGCTTTATCATGTAGTAAAGCAGAAATTCCAGCACCAGTGCACTGCCAAGCCCCCTGCCCTCTATCTTGAACTGGGAAAAGCCTGCGGGCAGGTACCGCTGCCGGATGTCCTCCACCCCAATAAATCCGGGGCTGCGCATCGCCTTGGAAAAGCGGTAGCCCTCGGCGGCATCCGGGGCGGCGCAGCGGTGGTCCGGGCAGTCCTCGCCCAGATTCTGGCGGCTGACCGTCTCGTAGCAGCGCTTGCGCTCGGTGCAGCCGAACCAGCAGCACTCGTTGCACAAAAACTCTACCTTCGCCTTTTGCTCCGGCGGCAGGGTGCGCAGCTGCTCCAATGCCGGGTTCAGCCGGAAATCTGGCACCACATACCGGAACTGCGGCTTTGCCAATTCCTGCCGCAAAAGCGTAAAATCGGTGAGCACCTTGGTGGTGGAGGATACCAGATACAGCTCCGGCCAGCGCTGCCGCAGATAGTCCGCCAGCAAATCAGAATGGACGATGACGCCGTTTGGCACACTGCCGCTTTTTGCAAACTGGTCACACAGGGCGTTGCACTGCGGGTCGGCAAGGTGCTCCGCCCGCAGCAGGGAGTTACTGAAGGTCAGCCGCCCGGAGATGCCGTATTCCCGCAGCAGCGCCAGCACCTCGCGCGTCGCTGCTCCGCCGCAGGAGATGCGTCCCCCGCCCCAGATACAGCCCGCCGGTGCGCCGTAGATAGAGCCGATGGTGCACCAGTCGTAAAAATATTCCCGGTGCTCCCGGTACAGCGGCAAAAAGCGGCGGTACAGCTCGTAAAACTCGAACAGGCCGGGTAGATGATAACAGGCAGCTGCGGGCTTTTCCATAGCGGTTCCTTTCCTGCAAAAAGGGAGCTGCTGCGTAAAAATGCCGTGCAGCGGCTCCCCTGTTTTTATCGTATTTGCTTTTGTTACACGGTAGCGCCAACCTGAGGGGCGCCGCCTGCGAGCTGCTCTGCCGTAAGCGGCTGGGCTTCGGCCGGGGCGTTCAGGCGCTCCTTGGCCACAGCCAGCATCAGCTTGATGCGGTTTTCCTGATTGACCCGGGTAGCACTGGGGTCGTAGTCGATGGGGGTGATATTGGCGCTGGGGTACAGCGCACGGATCTTGTTCACCATGCCCTTGCCCACGATATGGTTGGGCAGGCAGCCAAAGGGCTGCGCACACACGATGTTGCCGTAGCCGCCCTGCACCAGCTCGATCATCTCGGCGGTCAGCAGCCAGCCTTCGCCCATTTTTGCGCCCAGCGAGATAACGCCCTTGGGCTTTTTCACCAGCTCCTTGAAGGGGCCCGGCGCATAGAACCCGGCGGCCGTCTCTGCCTTGAGCATGACACGCTCCACGCTGTCCAACCAGTTGAGGAACTGATCGGTGCCTACCTTTACAGCCAGCTTGCCGCCGTACAGCACATGATCCTCGCCCATGTTGAAGGCGCAGTACTGCACAAAGCCCAT
>UMEP01061591.1_pt1 | contig 13134 bp, 12 predicted proteins | sample 1964771 | NCBI WGS metagenome assembly UMEP01 (sample SAMEA4836022, study PRJEB28245) | human gut metagenome | biome: gut microbiome; material: fecal sample | place: Denmark | collected 2008 | reverse complement strand
CTCCAGTCAGCTATACCCGTTTATTCAGTAGCTGATTTGAAAGAAATTGTCAGCGATTCTATAGAATTATTGTAACCGTAAATAGTAAGCACCCAAAACTGACGTATTGTCCAATCCGATAGATGTGCCTGCCTTCGCACTGTAAACATTAAGAAGCTGTTTTGAATTTCTCCAAAAAGTTTTTCTTGGCTTGATGTATCCATTTTCGTGTGTGCTTTGGGCGATTTTTTGGTCCTTTTCGCTCCTGTTCTTCGTCAGATAGCCCGCTATCTTCCTCATCACAGAAGCGAAAATGCCTCAAAAACTCATCCCAAATCATCGCACGATAAATTCAAAACAGCTTCTAAAATTATAGTGATATGTACAGCAGTGAAGATTTTGAAAGGCTTTTCATCCGTTACAAGAGTGAGGTCTACCTTCTAATGAAGGTATCTTCGTATGCCATTGGAGGTGCTTTCATCGCATTACGAAGGTGCCTTCACCGCCCAGCGAAGGTATCTTCATAAAAACAAGGCAGGATGTCAACTCACAAACTCATAAACTCACAAACTTAAAATGAGCTATATCCGTCAGCGTATGAAAGACAAGCCACGCGCCGACATTGAACAGACTCCGTTGAAAGCTGAAATCGAAACCGTTTTCAACGAAAGCAACATAGATGAGGATTGCGACACTATTGCAAGGTTGCTTTCACCTTATCGGAGTTAAGTCAAGGCAACTATGCAAAGCCATAACCATCCTGCTCGAAGTTCTCGAAAGCCTCACTTACCACTTCGTGGAAGACAGGCATTATGATTACTTCGATGATATGTATAGTCCGGACTATGTCTGTCAAGAGATGATGAAGGCAATCATCGTCTCCATTAAGAGTGGGAGTTTTCACGATGAAGAACTGAGACAAAAGCTGAAATATGCAGAGGCTTATGGGATTACAGTGTGCCGTACGCATTGAATGTGTAGAAAGAAATTTTCTACATAATCAATTTTCATCATTTACTAAACAAACATTTTAATTATAATTCAAAATGAAGCGATTGTATAACATTGATTCCTTGAAATTCCTGTGTGCTTTCTTAGTCGTATTGCTTCATATACATACTCCTTACCAAGAATTCATAATGCCTCTTACCAGATGTGCGGTTCCATGCTTTCTTATCATTTCAGGTTATCTGATTTTTACGGATGACAGTTTGAAATTGGAAGCCCATTTAAAAAGGAGCACTAAGAAAATGATTAAAATATTAGTATGGAGTACGCTGTTGTTTGCTGCGGTGAAATTTCTTTTCGCGTTCAAAAACAATGATTTCAGTTTTTTAAGTGTAAAAGCTTTAGGTAAATTCATTTTGTTGAATGAAAATCCTTTCGGCTTCCATCTTTGGTATATAGGGGCTTATCTGTATGCTCTTATAATTGTTTACTTTTCTGTGAAGAGTAACAATCTTAAATACATATGGTGGTCAGTACCTATCCTTTTGTTGTTAGATTTATGTTTGGGTAAATACAGCCTCGTTCTGTGGCATAAGGAATTCCCTTATATATGGGTACGTAATTTCCTATGCGTGGGGATTCCTTATTTTTCCATAGGAATGTTATTAAGGCAATGGCAAAAACAAATCTTGAATTTTAAATATTTGCAAATATTAGCAATGGGGGGGGTAATTTTGTTTTCATTAACTTCTCTCATGGAAAATAGACTGCTCATTGGGCTTCAAGCAAATGCTACAAGGGATCATTATATCAGTTCAACCTTTTTAGCGGTTTCATTATTCTTATTGTTTTTGTCTTTAAAGCAGTCAAAAGTCAATGCTTTTTCTAAACTAGGGGAAAAAGATTCTTTATATATATATATATTCCACCCGTTATTCATGACATTTTTTTCTGTGACAAACAAGTATTTATCCAATATGTGGCAAGAGGTGTACTTATATTGTTCGCCGCTAATTATTTTGGCGACAACTGTTCTGTTTAGCAAAACTTTACGGATTTTGCATATCAGTAAATTATTTTGATTAGATAGTGTTTTCTATAAACTATTCATTTTCTGTATCGTGGTAAATAGTTCCGAGAAAAATAAGAGAATTGCTAAGAACACGCTTCTGTTGTACTTTCGAATGCTTTTTATGATGGCAGTCAATCTCTACACGTCCCGTGTCGTGCTGAATGCCTTGGGCGTAGAAGATTTCGGTATCTACAACGTCGTAGGCGGTGTAGTGGCTATGTTTTCTATGCTATCCGGTTCGTTGTCTGCTGCTATTACTCGATTCATTACTTACGAATTAGGAAAAGGCAATCAGGAGAGTCTGAAAAAAATATTCTCCTCATCTGTTACTATTCAGATAGGGCTAGCCATATTAATTATTGTAGTGGCTGAAGCAATAGGCGTATGGTTCTTGAACGTGAAGATGAATATTCCTGATGTAAGAATAACAGCAGCCAACTGGGTATTCCAATTTTCAATATTGACGTTTACAATTAATTTGATTAGCGTTCCATATAATGCAAGTATTATTGCCCATGAACGAATGTCAGCTTTCGCTTATATCAGCATCTTGGAAGCGATAGGAAAGCTGGCGATTGCTTTCATGATTGTGATTTCGCCCATAGACAAGCTAATATTCTATGCCATCCTAATGTGTTCTGTTGCTTTGATAGTCCGTTTGACTTATGGGGCATATTGCAAACGGCATTTTAAAGAATGCACTTATCATTTCATTTTTGATAAAGAGTTATTAAAACGGATGTTCAACTTTGCGGGATGGAATTTTATTGGGGCGTCTGCAGGAATATTACGCGACCAAGGAGTTAATGTTATTATAAATTTATTCTGCGGTCCTGTAGTCAATGCAGCTCGTGGAATAGCCATACAAGTAAATAATGCAGTACAAGGGTTTGTAAGTAATTTTATGACTGCCTTGAACCCTCAAATAATAAAGTCTTATGCTTCACAAGATAAAAACTATTTAAAAAACTTGTTATTTCGAGGTTCTAGATATTCATTTTTTTTACTTTACATTTTATCGTTACCTATAATAATTGAAGCAGATTCCATTTTAGCATGGTGGTTGGAATGTGTACCAGAACACGCAACGATATTCGTACGCTTGATATTGTTTTTGGCATTAATAGATGCAATATCCTATCCACTAATTACTGCTATACTTGCAACGGGGGATATAAAGAGATATAGTTTACTTGCAGGAGGTTTTAATCTGTTAAATTTCCCATTATCCTATTTATTTCTATATTTAGGAAATCCACCAGAATGTACTGTTATTATTGCGATCATTATTTCAGTAGGTTGTTTAATTATTCGCTTAATAATATTGAATGAAAAATTAGGAATATCATTTAAGCAATATTTTAATAAAGTCCTGCTCAATATAATTATCACAGGGATAATCTCCTGTATAATCCCACTTATGTTATACTATGGAAGTATGCAATCTGTTACCAAACAGATTGTTGTAATATTCAGCAGTTTTACATCCTCTCTGTTTGTAATCTATTGGGTTGGATGTACTTCAAATGAACGTAATTTTATAAAGACAAAAGTATCTCAATTCGTAGGGCGGTTTATAAAACATAAAATATAAAGAGATTGAATTTCGTAAAATAATATGAAGGTTTTATTATTAGGAGGAACAGGGACACTTAGCTCTGATGTCTTAAAATATTCAATACAGCATAAATATTCAACAGCAATATTGAATAGAGGAAGGAATAATACTCACATTGATAAGGATGTTCGCATATTTATTGCAGATTTAAAATTTCCCGAAACAATAAATGCAATATTAGGTGAAGAGACTTTTGATGTCATAGTTGATTTCTATTCCAGAACTAAAGAAGACATATTAAAGCTATTTTCTGTTTTGTCTAAACGTTGTGTGCAATATATTTTTATTTCTTCAGCTTGTGTATATTGCCGGAATAATAATTCATTACAAGCTTTGAGTGAAAATTGTGATAAACCTAATAAACTTTGGAATTATAATGTTTACAAATATGAAGCGGAGCGACAACTTATTAAGATGTCAAAGCAATATGACTGTTATTATACCATTGTAAGACCATATATTACATACAACAAAGAGCGTATTCCATGGGGAATAGCACCAGCATATCGTTTCCACCGTACAATTATAGAACGCATTAAAAGTGGTAAACCAATGTTCGTATGGAATGGTGGTACAAATTATTGTACACTTACTTATAGTGAAGATTTTGCAAAGGCTTTAGTCGGTCTATTTCTCAATCCTAAAGCAATGAATGAGGATTTTCATATAACGAGTGATTATTGCTATCAATGGAAGGATGTATTATTTACTATTTATAAAGAACTAAAAATTACACCTAATATTGTGGACCTTCCAACATCATTGATTATAAAATACTTACCAGAATATAAAAATGAACTTATAGGCGATAGAAGCCTTAACGCAATATTTAACAATCAAAAAATTAAAGAAGCTGTTCCAGAAGTTAGTTTTCAAACATCATTAAATGAAGGAATCAGAAGAGTTATTGCGTATTATGAAACTTTGCCTACTTTCAATTATGATTTTAGATATGACGCTCGTATTGACAGAATGCTTTTTAAATGTGGTGAAAAAGGGCTTCATTTTATACCATATACCAATAGCACCATTCATGCGAAAAAAACATATCTAATCTATAGATACCTTCCTTTACGGATAGCTAACAAGTTGAATGAATATATTAGTTAAATCACAATGAACTGTTATCCATTTAAGCAAAACAAGAAACTCTGTTCAGGTTGCGGCGCATGTGCCCAGGCTTGTTCCCATAAGGCACTCACAATGCAACCTGACAAGGAGGGCTTTTTATACCCAATTCTTGATGAAGAAAAATGTATCCAATGTGGATTATGTGATGTGATATGTCCAATGATAAGTGAAAATCATCAAGAAAACATGAATCCAGAAGGTTCCGTATATTTGGTTACGACTAAGGACAGAAACCTCGCTTTAAATAGTGCGACTGTAGGATTGTGTACATATCTTTCAAATGATTGTATTCAAAATGATGGAGTCTCTTTTGGAGTCGTTCTTAATGAGTCTGAATGGAAAGCTAATCATGTCTGTGCAGATAGCGCAAGTATGGTTGAAAAAATGAGAAACTCAAAATATCTCCAGAGTGAAACAAGGAATACTTATTCTGAGGTAAAATCTTTATTAAATGAAAAAAAGAGTGTTTTGTATATTGGTACTCCTTGTCAAATAGCAGGTTTAAAAGCCTTTCTTCGAAAACCTTATGAACAATTGTTGACTATTGATATAGTTTGCCATGGAGTGTTCAGCTCTAAGCTAGTACAATTAGAAGTCGAATATTGGGAAAATCTATTCAAAGGTAAATTATCTAATTTACGATTTCGCAGCAAACGTTTTTTCCCTTGGTCTATGGGTGGGGTAGTAAATTTCGACATAACAGATTCAAAAGGGGAAACGATACATATAGAAAGACATGCTAAATCATCACCCACTTATCGATGTTTCGCATATAGTGGTGATGGTTGCAGCTATAATTTAAGACCATCCTGTTATTCTTGTCCATTTAGGGGAAGAGGTCGATATGGTGATTTGACAGTTGGTGATGCATGGGGGTTAAATAATAAATACCCTCAGTTATTCACTTCATATAATAAAAAAAATGGAGTAAGCATTCTTTTATGTAACACAAAGAAAGGGGTAAATGTTAGTAATAAGTTAGGAGTTTACTATAATTTATATGCAATTCCCGTTGAATCAGTTTTTGCGCAACCGGCTCTTTTGCCAACGAATAGAAATATTCCGGAAAAAAGGGCAGTTATATATGCTAATAATGATATGCCTTATGGACAGCTTGTGGAGAAGTTGTTTAATGTTAATTTGGAACATGAAAATAAAATGGCAAAGTGGCAATTCGCAAAGATGCAGATTAAGTCCGTTATTAAACAAATACTGTTTCTAGAATGAATATCATATTTAAATTTTTTAGTTTATGCAAGCGCGAACTTCTCATTTGGAAGCGTTCTGTATATGAACTTATCTTAAATGACATAATACCTATAATACTAAGCCGCCATGTAAGACGCTTTATGTATACTAAACTGTTTAAAGCTAAAATAGGAAAAGATGTTTATATGTACAGGAATTTGGAATTGCGTTCTCCTCAGACTCTTTTCATAGAAGGGAAAAATTCGATAGGAAAACACGTTATGCTTGATGCACGTAAAGGATTACGGATAGAAGAGGGATGCGTTATAGCTAGCCATGTATTAATTTGGACACTTCATCACGATTATAATTCAGATGATTTTCATGTAGTTGGTGCTCCTGTTACATTGGGAGCTTACTCATGGATTTGTTCTCGATCCATCATTTTACCTGGAGTTACTGTAGGTAAAGGTGCTGTGGTAGCTTCTGGTGCAGTAGTTACAAAGGATGTTCCGCCTTATGCTATCGTTGGGGGAGTACCAGCCAAAATAATTGGGCATCGTGAGGATAAGGACTTTCACTATAATCCTAAAAACGAATATCACCTTATCTAATTTTATTTTACATGAAACAAAGAATTGAATATATTGATGCCATTAAGGGGCTTGCTATCTTTTTAATGGTCATGGGGCATGCGATTGCCTGGAACTACGAAGATTATAACACTATTTGTATTTTTTACCCAGAACAATCAATAAATGTTAAAATGGGGGGGGTAGTTTGGCAACTTATCTATTCTTTCCATATGCCATTATTTTTTATGGTATCTGGCTTTTTGACATATAAGGTATATCAATGGGGTGATTTTTTATCTTTTATAAAGAAAAAATTCATGCGTTTATTTTTACCATGGGTTTGTACAATTTGGCTTGTGTACTTAGTACGTGGTGCCATTGGTTATTGGTTCTTACTGTGTTTATTTCAAATCTCTATAGTCGGTTTCTTATTAATAACATTACTGGAAAAAGTAAACCTTAAAAGAATTTGGATTATTGATGTCTTAATCATGGGCATTGTATATGTCTGTTTACGTATATTCCATGCACAAGAATGGCAATTTTATGGAGTTTCCTTGGGAAGATTTGTTGGGGCATTTATACCATTTTTTATAGGGGTATTGCTTCGAAAACATAATTTTCTGTTTTCTATTTGTATAGAAAGTGCTTGGTCTTATTCTTTGTTTTTAATTCTATTTGCAGGAGTATTTTCTAGCAGATACTTATTAGAATACGGAAACATTTTTGAACATATCTATAATCATAGTACATTGTTCTTGGCTATCGTGGGGTCATTCATGACCTTTCATATTTTTGCAAAAAATATATTTGTAAGATTCAGGTCTGTATTATCTTTATTAGGTAGAAAGACCCTTCCAATTTACATGTTACATATAATGTTTGTAATGCAAATTCCTGCTGTTGGTGAATTTGTTATCATGCAAAATGCTGTAACTTCTATTGTATTACAAATAATTTATTCTGTAGTTGTTTCTGTTATAGCAATCGGATTGTCTCTATTGCTATACAGAGTAATTATCATTAGTCCGCATTTTAAACGACTATTTTTCGGTGAGTAATTTATGACGGGAAAAGCATTGTTAGAAAATTTGTCATTTCCAAAAAAAATCCTATTTGTTTTCAGCTTATTGATAGGGATTTGTTTTTGGTCTAATTTGGCATTAGACATAAATCCATGGGGAACTAGATGGGCATATCCATTACTGTTTATTTTTTGTATGATTTTACTTCTTGACAAATCAACGGAATGGAAATCTTATAAATGGGAGTTTGCCGGAATCGTAAAATGGACAATTGTTACAATGTTCCTATCTTTTATTCCAGCTTATGTTGATTGGAATCAATCTATAATGCTAAGCTTACAAGCATCAATAAAGTATAGTTGGGTTCTCTTTATTTATTTTGTTCTCCGCAGATGGAATATCAATACATCTTTTATAATGAAGTATATCATTATCCTGTCCATTATATGGGTTATCATAGAAATTGGACAACAATTTACTTATCCTAATTATTGGTTTGCTGGCAGACCAGATGAAGTGTATGGAATTGCTGAACGGATGGGATTATATCGTTTTTACATTTGGGGAGTAGATTTTGTAATGATAGCATTTGCTTATTGTATAGGGCTATCAGCTCAGCAAAAAAATAAAATTTCTATTAGTTTATTATGGTTAGGAATTATCTTTTTAATAGGTCTTTTATGCTATTGTTCTCGTAAACACATATATGTATCATTATTGACAATAGGTTTGGTAAGTCTGTCAATTAAAAACAAGTATAGAAATCTTGTACGTTTCGTTTTTGCATTATTGGTTTTTATAATAATTTATAACTTCTACGCTGATTTTGCAGAAATGAATGAACAGTCAATAGAAGCGCAAGGTGAAGGGGAGGACTTTATTCGTTTTTTGGCCTTAGACTATTATTTGTTTAAGTTTTCTGACTCATCCCTCTACTTTTGGCTTGGTTCGGGCATACCATCAATATCTGAATTAGGGAGAGTTAATACATACGCAATGGATGTCTTAAAATTTTACAGGGCAGATATTGGCATTTTTGGCTATTATTCTTTATTTGGAATAATAGGAACATTTCCTTTCATACTTTATATATGGAAATTCTTAAAGAATTGGAATTATATAGATTTATGGTTCAAGTTATTTTTTATTATGAAATTGATATTAATTGTATTCGATTTTTGGGGTAATTGGAATGTTGGTATGATGGCTTATGCAATATTCCTATATATGTTAGAATTAAATATCCAAAAAAACAAAGGTCAGCGATTAACAACTTAAGCATATGAAAATTGGAATACTTACTTTTTATAGAGTAGCAAATTTTGGTGCTAATTTACAAGCAGTATCTACTTATTATTATCTAAAGAATAATGGACATGACCCATTATTTATACTTTATGAGTCAGATGAAACGGTTAAAAATTTCCAGAAAAAGCAAGCTAATGAAGTACAAAAGGAAGAACACATTCATTTTATTGACACCGTTATTGCAAGCCAATCATTCCGTTGTTTCAATGCAGATGACATTAACCATGCTATAATTAAGTATAATCTTGATGCCATTATTATAGGCTCTGATGCTGTGTTACAACATCATCCACTCCGAGCAAGAATAAAAAGAGGAAAACGCAAACCCTTTTATATTGAAAAAATGGTTTCCGAAAGGAGCTTCCCTAATTGCTTTTGGGGATGTGGAATATCCGAAAAAACACCAATTGCAATGATGTCTGTCTCGTCTCAAAATTCTGAATATAAATGCTTTGGGAAAAAACTAAGTCGGAAAATGTCAGAAACACTTTCACGAATGAAATACATTTCGGTTCGGGATAGTTGGACACAAGATATGATTGTATCTATAACACGAGGCAAAATCATCCCTTCTGTGACTCCAGATCCTGTTTTTAGTTTCAATGAGAATGCGGGGAGGCTTGTACCAAGTGAAAAAAAATTAAGGGAGAAGTATAATCTCCCGTTAAAATATGTACTTATAAGCTTATTGCACCAAGATCTGGATATTCAGCAAATGGAGGAACTGAAAAGAGAGTTCGCTAAACACGAAATGTATTGTGTAGCTTTTCCGATGCCTGTAGGAATACGTTTTAAACATCCATTTGATTATGCCATTGATATTCCACTCCCTGTGCTAGATTGGTATGGATTAATCAAATACGCATCTGCATACGTAGGGAGCAATATGCATCCAATTATTGTTAGCTTGCATAATGGAACTCCTTGCTATAGTATTGATTACTGGGGGACAACGGATTTTTGGGGAAATCATTTGGATGATGGTTCAAGTAAGGTTGCCCATATACTTAAAGTCTTTAATTTGGAAAAAAATCGAATCAGCATCAATAAGGGAAAATGCGATTTGAATGCTAAGCAAGTAGTAGAAAACATTATCTCTTTTCCTCGTGAACAAGTCATCAAACAGGCTAAGTCATACGCTAATGAATATGAACAAATGATGAAACAAATTATCGCTTCACTTATGTAACATCACAAAATATATAGTTGATTATGAAAATTCTTATTGTCTCCAGTGTTCAGACACATCCTACTACATCAGGAAGTGGAAGCTTTATCAGAAAATACACTACCCTATTAAAAGAAATTGGGCATGAGGTTTATTTTTTGCATGTGATTTATTATGCTTTCACTAAAAAAAATAAAAGATTGACTGATGAAGGGATTATAGGAACCAAGAATTATTGGAGAGATCATTATTTTCAGTATCGCACTTCCTTAAGTAGTAGAATCATTGAAGAGATAAAAAAAGCATATCGGAAAAATTTTTCCGACTATTATGCACGATGTGATGATCATTATCCTTATGGATTAGCAAAGTTCGTTTCCCAATTACATAATACATATCAATTTGATGCATGCGTAATCAATTATTATTGGTTTACGAAACTTTTCAATCATATTGATATTGAAAGAAAAGCCTTAGTGGCTCATGATAGCTTCACTTATAATAATGTAAGAAACTCTGTTAAAAGTTTATTAAATCTGAAACCTAATGAAGAAGCTAAAGCTTTACAGCGATGCCCGTATATTTTTGCTATGCAAGAGGAAGAACGGATATTTTTTACAAGACTTTCACCATTAAGTAAAGTGTTGACAAGTTATTGTAATTATGAGTTTGTCAACCAACCAAAAACTGGTAATCATAATATTGTGTTACTATCTAGTGGATTTCAATTAAATGTAAATGGTTTAACTTGGTTTATCGATAATGTATTTCCTTTAATTCTTCATGACTATCCTGATTGTCGTCTTAAAATAGGTGGTTCCTTATGTAAAGCAATACAAAATAGTTTTCCTCATCCTAATATTGATTTAATTGGATATGTAGATAATGCTGCTGATTTGTATGGATTGGGTGATATTGCTATAAATCCCACTTATCAAGGAACTGGTTTGAAGATTAAGACATTTGAATCTATTGCTTACAATAAGATAACGATGGTTCATCCACACAGTATGAATGGGATTTTTGATAAAGGGAATGCTCCGTTATTTGCATCTGACAAACCCTCTGAATGGGTGGATTTTTTACATAAAGTTTGGGACAATCCGGATTTTTTGGATTCCTTTCGAACAAGGAACAAGGAATATATAGAAAGAATGAATCTTTTCATCGTTGATCAATTTGAACAATTTCTTAAATCATAAACAATGAAAATTAAGCAAATTATTTTTTGCACTTTGAGAGATAATCGAGGTGCAACGGGAGGACCAGGAGGCGTCCTCTATATACAGAAAAATGTATTAGGAAACGAGATAAACAAGGTTCCTTGCAAATACCAATTTAACATCATAAATTTACGTCTAGGCCCTATTAAAACACTAATCAACAAATGGTTGTTCTACTTAAAAATCCGACATATTACAGACGCTTATTTTTTCACACATGACATTGAGACTGGCGAGCTTTTGGCACACCTAGGGAAAAAATATTCCATACTATATCACCATCAAGGACCAATCATACAAGAATTGACAAACTTTGGGAAAAAACTTGGTAATTGCAAGAAAAAGAGACTTACCCAAATAGAGCATATAGCGTTAAGTCATGCACAATCATTACATTTTCCAAGCACTGGAGCTGCTAACATGTATTTTACGAGCCAATATGCCGCATGTAACAGAAACGAAGTGAATCTTGGCAAACCATTTTATAATATAATACCCCAAGTCAATCCTACTAAACCTGATGATTTTGAACTTGATTTCGATGATAATTTTATAACCCTGTTTTCTTTGGGCACATTGACCTCCGCTAAAGGTCAAGACTTGACGATAAGGTTCATACATAAGCATATAAACGCATTCTCAAAGCCATTGCGTTACATAATAGTGGGCAGAGGACCTTTGAAAAACCAACTGCTATCAGAGCTTGATAAAATAAAAAAAGAGAATCCTTCATTCATATATCATTATTATGAATCCCTTTCACATGAAACGGTAATGTTCATTCATAAGATAAGTGACATATATATTATGTTGCATCGCATTTCTATATTTGATTTCGCAACATTGGAAGCCATGTCACAACACTCTGCTATTATCCTGTCCAAAATTGGAGGGAACTTAGATTTCGACATGAATTCAAACATTATCTTTGCGGAAGACGTAGAAGCTAATGAATCTATTTTAATAAAAGCGGATTTTCCTTCTCTTAAAGAGAATAACTATAATGTTTTCAATTGTCATTTCTCTAAAGAAGCATTTGTAAATCAATACAAGGAATTTTTCGAACAGATGCTTGTGAAAGAAAAATAGTCACAACTTGATTCGCAAATTTATACTCGAAACCTTGATGAAGTATTTATTAACCCTACTGGCACTTCCGTTCCTATCCCTTCATTTGTTTATACGGTTCTTCTCTTCAAGAAAGATGATATGCAAGGAAGATCAAAGGCATACGGCACAGTGCAGGACATCTGCATTTCAAAACCAGATATTGCAATTTATTTATTTCATGTTATGGTTACCAGAATACCGAAGCGTATTCTATATGCGTTGTGGAAAAATGGGAAAAGTCTTGCCGTATTTACCCCCCCCTATTCCCTCAAACTGTATTGTATATCAGAATGTTATCTAAAAACGTAGGAGGAGGTATGGTAATAAACCATGGCCATTCTGTGGAAATTAACGCTTCTCGTATTGGCAAAAATTTTCATTGTTTTCAAAACGTAACCATTGGGACTACAAACAGTCCGATAGGACCTACGATAGGTGATAACGTTTTTGTCGGTGCCGGAGCTGTTATTATAGGTAACATCAAAATTGGAAATAATGTGAAGATTGGGGCCAATGCTATTGTAACACAAGACTTACCAGATAATTGCACTGTAGTCACAAAAGGCTCATGCATTGTCAGATTGTCTGGGGAAAAAGTCCGTATTGATTTGTAATAAACACAACTTATTTATACATATTATGAAATCTCCCAAAATCATTGCAGAAATCGGTTGCAATCACAAGGGTGATATGGCAATCGCTAAAGAGATGATTATGACAGCTGCCACTTATTGCAAGGTGGATGTTGTCAAGTTCCAAAAACGTTGCAACAAAGAGCTGCTTACTCCA
>UMEP01009178.1_pt1 | contig 13168 bp, 10 predicted proteins | sample 1964771 | NCBI WGS metagenome assembly UMEP01 (sample SAMEA4836022, study PRJEB28245) | human gut metagenome | biome: gut microbiome; material: fecal sample | place: Denmark | collected 2008 | reverse complement strand
CCCAGCCTGTACAACTTCCACCTCGAGTGCGAGGACGACATCCAGCAGACCATCGATGCGGTCAAGGCACTGGGCTGCAAGGTGGGCCTGACCATCAAGCCCGGTACTGCGCCGGAGGCGCTGGCCCCGTATCTTGACCAGCTGGATCTGGTGCTGGGGATGAGCGTGGAGCCCGGCTTCGGCGGGCAGAAGTTCATGCCCTCGGCGCTGGAAAAGCTGCGCTGGCTCAAGGAAGAGCGGGCAAAGCGGAGCGCCCGCTACCTGCTGGAAGTGGATGGCGGTGTGGACGACACCACCGCCCCCCTGTGTGTGGAGGCGGGTGCCGATATTCTGGTGGCGGGCAGTGCCGTGTTCGGCGCAGCCGACCCGGCTGCGGCGGTGCGCCGTCTGGCCGCCCTGTGAGAGGTGCCTTACCATGGATGAACGTTTGATCCAGCAGCAGGAGCAGGAGCTTGCAAAGACGGGGCGGTACTATCTGCACGTCTGCTTTATGACCATCCCGCTGCTCTGCATGGCCTGCTTCCTGTACGGTCTGCGGCCCCTGCTGCTCTGCGGCGCGGCGCTGCTCACCGGCAATCTGTGTGACCGCCTGGTCTCCCTGCTGCGCCGCCGCGTGTATCGGGCCGGGGATTTCTCCAACGAGAGCTTTGCCCTCATCATCGCCCTGCTCATGCCCGCCACGGTGGACTGGTATGTGGTCATTATGGCGGTGCTGGCCGGTGTCCTCATCGGCAAGGAGGTGTTCGGCGGCTACGGCAGCTATCCCTTCAACCCCGCTGCTGTGGGTTACGCCGTGGCGGCGGTGTCCTGGCCGGAGCAGGTGTTCCGCTACCCCCAGCCCTATACCAACATCCCCCTGTGGGATGCCACAGACGTGCCGGTGTCCAGCACCATCTCGGATACCCTGCGCAGCGGCGGCAGCCTGAACATCAGCGCAATTTCGCTGGTGCTGGGCGAGTACGCCGCCCCCATGGGCACGGGTGCCGCCCTCATCCTTCTGGCCTGCGGGCTTTTCCTCTGGCTGCAAAAGGATGTCCGTCTGGGCGCTTCTGTCAGCTTTGTGGTCACCTGTGCCCTCATCGCCTTCCTCTTCCCCCGTCAGGTGGGGGTGAACGGCGTGGACATCGCCCTGCGCCTGCAGTGCGTGCGGGACGAGCTGCTGACCGGTGCCATGCTGTTCAGCGCGGCGTTCCTGCTCAACGAGCCCTACACCTGCGCCCACCACCGTCTGGGCCGCATCCTGTACGGTGTGCTGGTGGGTGCGATCACCATGGGCTTCCGGTATTACGGCGTGTACGAGACGGGTGTCTGCTTTGCCCTGCTCACGGTCAACAGCATTTCCGGCTGGATGGACCGCACCGAGAGCCGCCTGTATCAGCTGATGCACCGCCCTGCGGCCGGAAAGGAGGGCGCTGAATGAAACGTTCCATTGCAGAACTGATCACCCGTGATCCTGAAAAGTTCGCCCACCATGACCGGGTGTTCAAAAACAATCCCGTTGTCATGCAGGGCATGGGTCTGGCTCCGCTGGTGGTGCTTGCCACCACAGGCAAAAATGCTTTGATGCTGGCCGTGGCTGTGGCCCTGCTGCTCACGCCTTCCCGGATGCTGGCCTGCCTGGTCAGCCGCCTGTTCCCCCTGCGGGACGAGCAGCCCGCCCCGGAAGAGCTGGAGAAAAAGCTGCTGCCCCGGGCGCTGGTGTACAGCGGCAGTGCGGCGGTGGTCTACCTTGCCGCTTATCCCATCCTGAACGCTGTGTTCGGCACCGACCTGCTGATGCTGGGCATCTACCTGCCCATGCTGGTGGTGGAGCCCTTGCTGACCTACCGCTTTGGCCGTGTGCAGGAAACCATGCGCAAGGCTGTCTCCAAGGGTCTGCGCATCACGGTGGGCTACGCGCTCATCCTGTTCATCGTGGGCTGCCTGCGGGAGTGGCTGGCGCTGGGCAGTGTGTTTGGGGTCCAGCTCAGCCGCTCTGTCCTGCCCATGGCATCCATGCCGGCAGGCGGTTTCATCGTGCTGGGCGTGGTGTGTGCCGTCTGGCGCGCGCTGGCCCGCAAACACAAGGAATACCTGAAAACTGAGGCGCGCGGCACTCTGGCTGCGCACCCCCGGAAGGAGGTGCAGGATCAGTGAGTGCTGTGATGAATACCATCGGTGTGGCCTTTGCCTACGCCGTGCTGGCCCTGTTTGCCCAGAACGCCATCTTTACCCGTGGTCTGGGCGTGTCGCGCCTGATCCAGCTGGTGGGTGACGAGCGCACCAGCAGCTGGTGGTTTGCCCTGCTGCTCTGTGTTACCCAGACGCTGGTGGCCCCGCTGGCGTATTTTGCGGGCAGCCAGATCGTGGATCTGCCCTACCGTGCCCAGCTCCGCCCGCTGCTCTACCTGGCCTGTGTGGCGATGGTCTGCATCTTTGAGCACGCCATCCTGCGGGCGGTCAAGGGCCCCCGCAGCGGCCTGCTCATCCGCATCCTGCCCATTGCCGCCGTGAACAGCGGCGTGCTGGGCACCGTGCTGGTGGAGCGCACCCAGAGCTTTACGCTGGCGCAGTCCATCGGCTTTGGCCTGGGCAGCGGCCTGGGCTACCTGCTGGCTGTGATGCTGGTGACCGAGGCGGGCAACCGCCTGCGCAGCAAGGCCATCCCTGAAGCATTCCGCGGCCTGCCCATCACCCTGATCTATATCGGTGTGCTGGCGCTGGCCATCTACGGCTTTACCGGCCATTCCGTGATCCTGTAAGTTGACCCCAAGGAGGGTGGTTGATTATGGCAAGATATCCCAAACGCCAGAAGGTCAAGCGCTACCGGCGCAGCTTTTACACCCGCGAGATGCGGCTGAAAAAGGGCATCGGCATTGCGGTGCTGGTGGTGGCCGTGCTGGCAGCGGCCTGGGTGGCCGCGCCCCATGTGTTGGACTGGGCCACCCACACCTGGTATACCGTGGTGCGGGATCGTGACCTTTCCGCATCCAGTGTTGTCAGCGAGAGTGCATCCTCCGGGACGCAGAGCACCGCTGCCAGCGAACCGGCAGCTTCCTCGGTGCCGGAAAAGGAGCCGGAGCCCGAGGTCAAGGGCACTGATATTGTGACGGGCCTGTGGGCAGAGGTGGATGTGACCCCCCTGACCGACGAGGCAACCATCCGCTCCGCCGCCCGGCAGCTCAAGGCACAGGGCATGACCTATGCCATCCTGACCCTGAAGGACACCGCCGGGCAGGTGTATTACGCCTCCCAGACGGCAGTGGGTGCCGCCAATGCAGCCCCCACGCAGGTCGAGCTGACGAGCGTGGCATCCATCTTCAAGGAGGAGGGGCTGGTGCCGGTGGCTGCGCTGACCGCCTTCCGTGACCCTGCCGGTGCCCGGGCCGACCACGCTCTGGCCATCCGGTATCAGGGGCAGGAGTACCTCTGGCTGGACAACAAGGCTTCCGCCGGAGGCAACCCCTGGCTGAACCCCTACGCTGCGGAGACCGTGCAGTATATCGGCGATCTGATCGCCGAGGTGCACGCCGCCGGGTTTGATCAGGTGCTGCTGGAAAATGTCCAGTTCCCCTCGTCCACCAGCGCCAAGCAGGACTATGGCACCACCAACGGTGTGGACCGTGCCGGGCAGCTGACTGCGGATATCGCCGCCTGGCAGGCCCGCTTCGGAGATACGGTGACGCTCTGGTACGGTTATTCGCTGGCCGAGGTGACCGGCTCCTCCAGCCAGCTGGGAGCCCCTGCGGCCCAGCTGGGCGTGAAGAAGCTGCTGGTGAAGGTCCCGTCCTCCTCTACGCTGGATGCAGCGGCCCGGGAGGAGCTGACCCTCTCCCTGACCGAGGCAGGTGTGGAGCATGTGGTCATCCGGGACGATGCCGCCAGCTATTTTGAGTGATCCCTGCGTTTTTGTGAGAGGGAGGGAAGTATTATGAACAAAACACCCTGTTTTTCCCCGGCGCACATCCTGCTGCCGTCGGAACAGATCCCGGTGGGGCAGTGGGGCTGTGTGGCCTGCGATCAGTTCACCAGTGACCGCTCCTATTGGGAAAAGGCTGCGCAGGCCGCCGCAGGCGGCCCCAGTACACTGGACCTGATCCTGCCAGAGGTCTATCTGGAAGAGGATGACGTGGATGCAAGGATCAGCGCCATCCATGCGGCCATGGACGATTATACCCGGAACGTGCTGACCCGCGCGGTGGACGGCTTCATTTATGTGGAGCGCACCGAGCAGAGCGGCCGGGTGCGGCAGGGCCTTGTGGGCAAGATCGACCTGGAGGCATACAGCTATGCCGAGGGTGCGGTGCCTGCCATCCGCCCCAGTGAGCACACCGTGGAAAGCCGCATCCCGCCCCGCATGGCGGTGCGCCGGGGGGCAAGGCTGGAAACGCCCCATATTATGATGCTGGCCGATGACCCCGGCTGCACCCTCATCGAGCCCATCGGCGAGAAAAAGGAGCAGCTGCGCAAGGTCTACGAGGGCGACCTGATGCTGAACGGCGGCCACATTGCCGGCTGGGCAGTGGAAGATCCCGCCCTGCTGGCCCAGATCGACAGCGCCCTGAACGCTCTGGGCAGCCAGGAGGCCTTTGATGCCCGGTATCCCCAGGCAAAGGGCGGCGCGCCCCTGACGCTGGCCGTGGGCGACGGCAACCATTCGCTGGCTTCCGCCAAGGCCTGCTGGGAGGAGCTGAAAAAGACCCTGACCCCGGAGCAGCAGCTGACCCACCCGGCCCGCTGGTGCCTGGCTGAGGTCTGCAATGTCCACTCTCCGGCCATTGAGATCGAGCCCATCCACCGCGTCCTCTTCAATGTGGACTGCGGTGCTGTGCTGCTGGCCCTCATCGCGTGGAGCGATTCCCACGCGGCAGGCATCTGCTTCGGCGATGCAAAACAGCAGTCCTTTACGCTGGCAGGCCCCCATGTGGCCAATGTGCTCAGCTTTGAACATCCCGTTGCCCCGCTGACCGTGGGCACCATTGACGCATTCATTGAGTATTTCATGGCCCGCCACATCGAGGCCCGGGTGGATTATGTCCACGATGAGCCCGCTGTCCGCGCCCTGTGCAGGCAGGGGGGTGTGGCTTTCCTGATGCCGCCCTTTGAGAAGAGCGATCTGTTCAAGGGCATCGTTATGGGTGGTGTGCTGCCCCGCAAGACCTTCAGCATGGGGCACGCAGAGGAAAAGCGCTATTATATGGAATGCAGAAACATTTTAGGTGAAGAATGACATTTAACGAACTGAATCTTTCCGCGCCTGTGCTGCGTGCTGTGGCACAGGCGGGCTATGAATCCCCCTCGCCCATTCAGGCAGCGGCCATTCCGCCGGTGCTGGCCGGGAGGGACTTGATGGGCTGCGCCCAGACGGGTACCGGCAAGACGGCTGCCTTTGCGCTGCCCATGCTCGACCGCCTGACTGCCAGCGCGCCCCGCAAAAAGGGTGCCATCCGCGCCCTGATCCTGACTCCTACCCGGGAGCTGGCTTTGCAGATCGGCGAGAGCTTTGAAGCCTACGGCAAGTATCTGACCCTGCGCAGCACCGTCATCTTTGGCGGTGTGGGTCAGGCTCCGCAGGTCGCAGCCCTGAAAAAGGGCGTGGACATCCTCATTGCCTGCCCGGGCCGCTTGAACGACCTGGTGGGGCAGGGGCTGCTGGACCTCTCCAACATTGAGATCTTTGTTCTGGACGAAGCCGACCGGATGCTGGATATGGGCTTTGTCCACGACGTGAAAAAGGTGATCGCCAAGCTGCCCAGGCAGCGCCAGAACCTGATGTTCAGCGCCACCATGCCCAAGGAGATCGAGCAGCTGGCCGCAGGCATCCTGCATGATCCGGCCTTTGTCAAGGTGGACCCGGTGTCCAGCACGGTGGACCGCATCCAGCAGAGCCTGTATTTTGTGGAGAAGGGCAACAAGAAGTTCCTGCTGCCCTGGCTCATCAAAAACCTGAAGCCTGAGGTGGTGAACGCGCTGGTGTTCAGCCGCACCAAGCACGGGGCCGATAAGATCGCAAAAGACCTGAACAAGCAGGGCATCCCCGCTGCCGCCATCCACGGCAACAAGAGCCAGACCGCCCGTGTGACGGCGCTGGAGGATTTCAAGGCGGGCAAGACCCGGGTGCTGGTGGCGACCGATATCGCCGCCCGCGGCATTGACATCAGCGAGCTGTCCCATGTGTTCAACTACGACCTGCCCGAGGTGCCCGAGACCTACGTCCACCGCATTGGCCGCACGGCCCGTGCCGGTGCCGACGGCACTGCCGTCAGCTTCTGCGCCCCGGAGGAAAAGGAATATCTGGCCGGGATCGAAAAGCTGAACCGCCGCCAGATCCCGGTTGTCTCCGGCCACCCCTGGGACGGCGTGCCTGCCCCTGTCAAGGCTGCGCCCCCGGTGCGGGGCAAAAAGCCCAAGGCGGAAGCAGAGCAGCCGGAAAAGCCTGTGAAGGCAGAGAAGCCTGCCAAAGCAGAAAAGGCAGCCAAGGCCGAAAAGCCCGCTGTCCCCAAGAAGGAAAAAGCGGCTGCAAAACAGCCCAGCCCCAAGAATACCGAACCGAAAGAAGGAACATCCATGGAGGAAAACCAGAAGCGCACTTCCGGCGGACGCAGTGAGAACCGCCGCTCCAATAACAGCCGCACTCGCCGCGAGGGCAATGCCCCGCAGCCGGCCAACCGCGGCAGCAACGCCCAGCCCAAATTCGACCCCCACTTTGTGAGCGCCCCGGAGGCTACTCCCCTGCGCCCGGTCAAAAAGGCTCCGGCTGCGCAGCCTGCCGCAAAGCAGACTGCTCCGGCCCAGAACGGCCAGCGTCAGCGCGGCGGTCAGCCTGCCCGTGCCGAGCAGCGCACCGACCGCAATGATCCGCGCACCGAGCAGCGGGCAGAGCGGAATGCGCGCAATGCCCGCCCGGCCCAGAACAGCCAGAGCCAGCAGGGCAGCCGCAATGCGGCGCAGAGCAGCCGTCCGGCCCGCCCCGCCAAGAGCGAGGCACCCCGCGGCCGCAGCCGGAACGCCGCCCCCGCACGGGACGAGGACCCGGGCCTAATGCTGATCAGCCGCCGCCCGCCCCAGCAGAAGTTCACCAACTTTGAAGAGTATATGACCGCCCACGGCGGTGCCACCGCACCCATTGAGGATCACACCGATGAAACCTGAGCCGTTTGCCCCCTGGCAGTGCCCGCTCTGCGGCGAACCCCTGACCGGGGACACTGCCCTGAAATGCGGCAGGAACCACAGCTTTGACCGGGCGAAAGAGGGGTACTGGCACCTGCTGCCGGTGCAGAGTATGCGCACCAAGGCCCCGGGTGACAGCAAAGAGATGGTCGCCGCCCGCCGTGCCTTCCTGAACGCCGGGTATTACGGCATCTTCGGCCGGGCGTTGGGGGAACTGTGCCTTGCGTACGGCGCTTCCGCCGGGGCAGATGCACCGCTCCATCTGCTGGATGCGGGCTGCGGCGAGGGCTGGTACGACCGCTGCATTGCACAGGCCTTTGCACAGGCGGGCCAGTCGGTGCAGCTGGCGGGCTTTGATATCGCAAAGCCTGCGGTGCGTCTGGCCGCAAAGGCACTGCCTGCCGCAAAATACGCGGTGGCATCCAGTTTTGCCCAGCCTGTCCGCACCGGATGGGCCGACCTGCTGCTCAACTGCTTCTCGCCCTTTGCGCAGGAAGAGTTCCGGCGCGTGCTGCGCCCGGGCGGACGGATAATCTATGTTGTGCCCGGTGCAGAGCACCTCTACCAGATGAAGGCTGTCCTCTACGACACGCCCTACAAGAACCCGGTGCAGGAGGTGGCCTATGAGGGCTTCCGCCCCATCGGGGAGCGGGAAGTCTCGGGCAGCATCACGGTGCCTGCCGGGCAGCTGGAGGCGCTGTTCGCCATGACCCCCTATTACTGGAAAACGCCACGGGATGGCGCGGCCCGCCTGGCCGCCCTGCCCGAGCTGACCACGGACATCGCGTTCCGCTTCCTCGTGTTTGAAAAAGAATGATCGAAAAGCCCCCGGCCTGTGAGGATACAGGCCGGGGGCTTTTTGCGTGCAGAAAACAGGGTCACATTGCGATCCAGCCCAGTGCGTTGGCGACCGAGCTGGCCAGGATGATGGCCGCGAAGATGGGGCAGAGATACCGGAGCATAAAGTTGAACACCGGTTTGCGGCGGAAGGGCTGACCTTCCCGTGTGACCTCTTCCTCGATCTTTTCCACGCCGACGATTCGGGAGACCAGCAGGCAGGTGGCAATGGCCGCAATGGGCATCATCACCGAGTTGGTCAGGAAGTCGAAGAAATCGAGGAACTGCATCCCGAACACGGTCACACTGGCAAGGGGGCCGTAGCCCAGCGCGGAAAGGCTGCCCAGTGTGATCATAATACAGCCGATGAGGATGGTGGAGCGGGTGCGGTCCCAGCCCAACTCGTCCTCAAAGGTAGAAACAGCACTCTCGGTCAGGGCAATGGAGCTGGTGAGGGCTGCGAACAGCACCAGCACAAAGAAGAGCACGCCTACGGCAGTGCCCATGCCCATGCTGGCAAAGACCTTGGGGATGGTAATGAACATCAGGGCCGGGCCCGCCTGCAGGGTGTCAGGGTCGCCGCCCGAAAAAGCGAACACGGCGGGAATGATCATCAGGCCCGCCATGATGGCAATGGCGGTGTCGAAGATCTCCACATTTTCCGTGGACTGCTCAATGGACACGTTCTTTTTCATGTAGGAACCAAAGGTCACCAGGATGCCCATGGCAATGGAGAGGGAGTAGAACATCTGCCCCATGGCGGAAACCACGGTCATCCATGAGAAGTTGGCCGGGTTGGGCACCAGAAAATACTTTACACCTGCCAGTGCGCCGGGCCGTGTGACCGAGTAGACGGCAATGACCACCGAGAGCACCACCAGCACCGGCATCATCACCTTGGAAACGCGCTCCACGCCGTTGCGCACACCCGCAAAGATGATGCCCAGCGTGATAAAGGTGAACAGCAGGAACGCGATCTCGGCCAGCAGACCGTTGGAGATGAAGCCGGAGAAATACCCGTCCGATGCCAGCGCGCTGCCGTGGCCGGTGAGATACTGGGCCAGATAGTGGATGACCCATCCGCCGATGACCGAATAATAGGGAACGATCAGGATGGGGATGACGGCGTTGATCCAGCCGCCGAACGCCAGCCCCTTCCCCTTGCCAAAATGGCTGTAAGCGCCCACCGGGCTTTTGCGGGTCATCCGGCCCAGCGCCGTTTCGGCAATGATCATGGTGTAGCCAAAGGTGACAGCCAGCAGGATGTAGATGAGCAGAAAAATGCCGCCGCCGTATTTTGCGGCCAGATACGGGAAGCGCCAGATGTTTCCCAACCCGACCGACGCACCGGCGGCGGACAGCACGAATCCGAGTTTGCCGGAAAACGCACTGCGCTTGTGTTGAGTTTCCATGTTTTTTTCCTCTTTTCCAGTTGATAAAATCAAGTGTAACATAGAAAAAACGGGATTTCAACGAATCGCAGGCGTTTCACCGGTGGAGAGATTTCAGGCGGAAGGTGAAGAAAAGTGAATCACTTTCGGGTAAAGGGCTCCATACCGTGCTCCTCGGGGGCGTAGTATTCCATCAGGGAAATGTAGTTTTCCGGGTGGTGGCAGAATGCCGCGCGCAGAACACTGTCCAGCTCGCCCCGGGCGGTGAGCAGGCGGATGATGTACTGGGCCACCATCTGCACCACATCGGTCTCAATGCCGTAGCACAGGCCGACCGCCAGCACCGGGATAAGGATCTGCCGGGCCAGCAGGGGCACGTTCTGGCCGTACCGCTCAAGGATGGGGCGGCTCATGGTGGAGGCGGCCCAGACGCTGCCCACGATCTGCCAGTAATCGATCTCTTTCATGTGGGAAAGGCTCTGCAGCCGCTCCACGATCTCACCGTCGCTGAGGATGTAGCCATCGACCACCTCTTTTTCGGAGCGGATAAAGGCACACTGGATCATGTCCATGATGGCGGCTTCGTATTTCTGGTGGAAATTTTCCCGGGAAACGCAGAACTTGGCCACGATGTCGATGAGGGCACTGGTGTCCTCGGCGGTGGCAAGACTGCTGATCACCAGCGGCGTGGGGCCGAATGCCGCCCCCAGTGCGTCCAGGTCGGCCAGCTCTTCGGCATTCCGGGTGGCGGGCAGAAAGCGGTCGCAGCCGTTGCGGTGGTAGCCCCAGGCAGCGGGCAGCACCCGGGCCACCGCGTCGCCGCTGGAAATGATGCTGAAGATGTTGCTCTCGGGCCAGTTTTCCAGCAGGGTTCCGTCCGGGGCGTGATTGGCATCGAAATCCTGCTGCAGGTCAGGCCGGTCGGCGGCAGTCAGGGCCGCAGGCACCGCAAAGCCGTAGGCATAGATGTTCTCCCGCCCCAGCTGGGGCAGCTCCCGGGCGATCTTTGCCGCCAGCAGATTTGCAATGATGGAACCGCGGCTGTAGCCGCCCAGCCAGAGCTTGAAGGTGCCGCCCTGCCCTGCCCGGGCCAGATAGGCCTTGAGGGACGCAAACACCGCCGCCACAGGCGTGACAAAACCGGTGTGCGCGCTGGTATCACCTGTGTGGAAGTTGCTGGCCCACTCGCCGCCATAGCCGCCGCCCCGCAGGACAAGCGCCACAAGGGTGGTACGCTGGCCGTTCAGGGTCAGGGTCTTGCGGGCCAGCGAGTAGCCCACAAAGTCTCCGGCCCGGCCGGTGTCGAGATCGTAATTGTAGAACAGCGCGTCCTCAAAGCCCAGGGCCTCGTAGGCGGCGGCAATGTGGGCTTCCCGCCCCACAGAGCCGTTGACCCAGTATTCCGCATCGCTGGCCACGGTGTTGGCCGCAGCGCAGACCAGACCCAGCGTTGCCAGCGCCAGCTGGTGGTCATATTGGGTGGCCGGGTGGGCGAAAAAGCTGTCGGAATAATAGAACGCGTGGGTCAGGTCACAGCCGCTCAGGTCGCTGCGGATGCCGATGGTGTAGCGGCCATCCGGCACTGCATGGCCCACGGAACTCTGCCCGGCGGCCTGGACCATCAGCCCGGGCAGCAAAGTGCTGCCGGCCGCAAACCCCAGCACCTTGCAAAAACTTCTTCGATCCATAATTTTTCCCCTCAAAAACCAGAATGGATTTTTTCTTAGTATACCGTATCCCGGGCGGGGATACAATCCAAAGTTTTCCGGGCGGCAAAAAACGGGCCGGTGTTGCGCACACCGGCCCGTTATGTTACACTGTTGTTCAGTCCAGATCCTTGCAGTACTCCACGATGTGGTGGAACATCTGCTCCACGGCGGGAGCCATGGCGGTGGGGCGCTGGACGGCCAGACCCACCACGCGGTCCTCTTCGGGCTCGATGGGGTAGATCTTGACTGCTGCCGTGCAGTTGCGCAGCAGCATCCGGGGCATGATGGAAATACCCAGGCCTGCCTCGACCATGGCAATGTTCGACTGGTCGTCGATGACATGGCAGCGGCGCTCCGTTGAGAGGGAATACTTCTTGAGGAACTGACGCATCTCCGCGTCGGTGGCATCCCACTGCACCACAAAGTTCTGCCCGTTCATCAGGGCGGGGGTCATCACGCCGTTGGGCGGCTCGGGCCAGTCCATGGGGGTGATGCAGAGCAGCGGCTCGTGGAACAGCTCGGTCAGAACAAACTCCTCCCGGCAGTTGTTGGAGAGGAAGGCAATGTCCACCTGACCGGTGCGCAGCCACTCCTTGACATCATCGTAGGTGCCCTGATAGACCTCGACTTCGATCTGGGGGTAGTGGGCCATAAAGCCCTTGAGGATGCTGGGCAGCAGCCCGGAGCAGATCGAGTTGAAGGCACCCAGCTTGACCTTGCCCTTTTCCAGGCCGTTCAGGCGGGCAATGCTCTGCTGCAGGGCCTCGTCGCTGTTCAGCACCGCACGGATGGAGGGGTACAGCGAAGCGCCGTAGCTGGTCATGGTAACGCCGTTTTTGCCGCGATTGAATAAGGTAAAGCCCAGCTCAGCCTCCATTACGGCGATGGCGTGGCTGATGGCTGAGGGGGTCAGATGCAGCTGCTGAGCCGCCTTGTTAAAGCTGCCCTGCCGTGCAACTGCGTCGAAAATCTCATAAGAAAACAGCGTCATTCCCAATGCCTCCTTCCGGTCTGATCTGGTTCGGAGACGCTCGATCCTCTGTGAATCTTTTTCATCTTTGGTTTGAGATAGTTCAATTATCTTCTTGATTTTACTATCCCGCGCCCGTCCTGTCAAGCATTTTGGGCGGATTTGTGCACGCTCTGTGTAGATTTTGCCGCAACAGACGGAGGAAATGCCACCTTTCCTCCGTTATAGTTCTTATAACGATTTTTTACAAACTGACCGAGGTGTTTTTATGACCGCACTTTCCCCGCGCTGCAGTTTCAGCGGCACCGCTCTTAAAACCATTGCCTGCATCACCATGCTGGTGGACCACATCGGCGCGTCCTGTATCGAGGCAGGCCTTTTGCTGCCGGAGCTGGAAACGGGAGAAGTTTCCGGTGGCGCATGGAATCAGATTTCGTTGTATCAGCTGGACAGAGTCCTGCGCTTCACCGGACGGCTGGCTTTTCCCATCTTCTGTTTTTTGCTGGTGGAGGGCTTTGTACATACCCACGATGTGAAAAAATACGTCCGGAGGCTGTTCCTGTTTGCCCTCATCAGTGAGGTGCCCTTTGACCTTGCGTTTTTCCGCACGCCCTTTGCACTGGACCATCAGAATGTTTACTGGACGCTGGCGCTGGGCGTGCTGGCCATGGCAGGTCTGAAGCATTTTGAAAAGCCGGACGGCTCTGCCAGCTGGAAAGGGCTCTTGTGTGCGGCAGGCTGCACGCTTGCGGCGCTTCTGGCTTGTACGGACTACGACGGTAGCGGTGTGCTCATCATCTGTGCGCTGTACCTGACCCGTGGCGACCGCAAGCGGCAGTGCATCGTGGGAGCGCTGCTGTTTTTGTTCGAGCTCACCGCCCCGCTGGCTTTTGTGCTGGTCTGGTTCTACAACGGGCAGCGGGGCGCGTGCAGTCCGCTGCAAAAGAAGGCTTTTTACTGGTTCTACCCCGTGCACCTGAGCGTGCTGGCTGCGGTGACGAATCTGATCTTGTAATAGAAAGGCCGCTTTCACGGAACGAATTCCGAGGAGGCGGCCTTTTGGTTTCTGAAAATGGAAAAAGCCCGGTGATTTCAAAGAATCATCGAGCTTT
>UMEP01002808.1_pt1 | contig 13226 bp, 9 predicted proteins | sample 1964771 | NCBI WGS metagenome assembly UMEP01 (sample SAMEA4836022, study PRJEB28245) | human gut metagenome | biome: gut microbiome; material: fecal sample | place: Denmark | collected 2008 | reverse complement strand
CTCGCCCGACTCGGCATACTGCGCCAGGACGGTTCCAGCCACGGGGGCACAGACACGGCACTTGGCCAGCTGGTCGTCCACCTGCGCCACCTGGATATCGACGGACGACGACTGCCACGACAGGCTGCGGTCGCTGTTCTGCAAGGAGGAGTTCTGCGCCGCCAGCTGCTTGCGTAGCACCTGGAGCAGCGACTCGGCATCGTCCAGCTGCTTGCGGTTGGCCGCATCGGCCTCCAGCAGACGCTTCACACGGTCGCGCTCACGTTCGGCCTGACGAATCTGTTCCTGCGTGGCGGCTATCTGCTTGCGGATGTCAGGGCGCTGGTCCGATACGGAACGCGCGCTGGCCTCCAACTGCAGTTTCTTGAGGTAGAGCTGCACAGTGTCCACCTGTCCCACCGCCTGACCGGCTTCCAGCTTCATGCCCTCCTCCACGTCCATGCGAAGAAGTTTGCCCGAAGCCTCGGCAGACACAACGACCTCGGTCGTCTCGAAAGTCCCCGTGGCGTCGTAGCTGTCACCGCCACCCGAACAGGCGGCCAAAGTCAGAAGAAGAAAAGTTGTTGTAAAGAATCTCATATGCATGGTAAATGATTAATGATTAACGGTAAATGACGAACAATTAATTCTCCATTCTCAATTTTCAACTCTCAATTATTCAGCGTGTGCCTCCAGTCGTACAGCCTCATCAGCCACTGTATCTCGTGGATGGCTTTCTGCTGGCGGGCCAGGCTCTCGGCGGTGATGTCGCGCAGGAGATCGTTCACCGTGTACGTGCCGCTTTGCAGCTTGGCTTCCGAAGCCTGACGGATGCGGGTGCGCAGGCGAATGATTTCGTCATCGTCCTCCATCTGACGTCGCAGGGCACGCACATCGGCTTCCTGACGGGTAGCCTCCAGCCCCGTGTTGAAGAGGAAGGTACTGCGTACCGTCTCCAGCTTCCGGCGGCTGTTCTCTATCAGGCGACGGTCGTTCTTCAACGTGTAGAGCCGTCCCAGGTTCCACGACAGGCTGACGCCCGCCACGTAGTAAGCCTTGAACTTGTCCTCCAGCATGTTCAGGCCTGGGTTACCGTAGCCGCCCTGTACGAAGAGGCCCAGCCGGGGCATATAGCCCGTGCGGAGCGAGGCATCCTGCGTGGTGAGCCGGGCTGTCTGCGCGTCATACCATCGCAGCTCGGGGCGACGGTTCTCCCCGCCTTCCGGTTCATCGGCGGCCGGTTTCTCCAGCTTCAGCTCTTCTTCGGACGGACGGCCCAGATAAAGCAGGAGCATGTCGGCATAGGCACGGCGCGAAGCCTCCATCGCCACACGCTGCTGGCGTGTGCTGAGCTGTTCCACGGCCACCTCGTCCAGGTCACTGCGGTTGGCCGTGCCGTTGTCCACGCAGGCACTCACCGTGCGGTGTGTCCGTTCCAGGTTGTCCTGTAACAGGCGGTTCTGCTCCAGCTGTTCGTCCAGCAGCAGAATGCCGAAGTAGAGCTGGTTCACCCGCTCGTCCAGCGCATAGAGGTCCACGTTCAGTTTCTCCGTATCTACCTCCGCCCCGGCCTGCACCAGCTGTTTGCGCCATTTCGTCTCACCGCCGTCCCACACGGACTGCTGCACCTGCAGCGTTACCTGATACTGGTCGCGGGACATGAAGTTGACGTCGATGCCCGGCAACTCGAAAGGCAGTTTGGTCACATCACTCTGATAGGACGCCTTGGCCGAGAGGCTGACCTGCGGCAGATAGGCTTTGGCGGCATTGGCCACGTCGTACTGCGCAGCCTGCTCAATCAGGCCATACTGACGGATGAGGGGATAATTGTCGCGTGCCTGACGACGGCATTCTTCCAGCGAGAGCTGCGCACGGAGCGGCGGCAGGCACAGAGCAGATAATAATAAAGAAAGGAGTAATCTGTTTCTTTTCATAAGCAACGAAGGTTAAGTGAACCAATCATGTTGCAAAGATAAAAGGAAACAGGACAGATATACATTCTTTCGCGCAGTATCTCTGTCCCATTTGTACGATTTTCGGTAGAAATGTCCGCCGACATTCCCCTTTTTCTGTTTTTATCCGCATATTTGCGGCATCATTACCAAACGAAAGCATCATGGAACACCAGAAACCCATCCACCTGACACTCGACTTTCTGAACGGAATCGGTGTAGCCGCCAACAACGACTACGCCTTCATCAACCGCGAAATGGGCATTGTGAGCAGCATGTGCGGCATGAACAACCGCCTCTTCAAGACCGGCCAGCCCTATCGGGCCAAGGAAGTTCGGATATTCCACGTGAAGCAGGGCAAGGCACGTACTTCGGTCAACCTCATCGAGCACACACTGGGAGAACACTCCTTCGGTATCATCCCGCCGGACTCTCTCCTGGAGTTCCTCGAATTCGACGACGAGTTCGACTTCCAAGTGCTTGCTGTGGACAGCAACTTCATTCCTACGCCCCAGCACGTCGTCCTGACAGACCAATATACAGGACAAGCCTTCTGCATGAGCGACAATCTGGAAGAATGGCAACGGACAGGTGCCTATTTCTCGCTGATATGGGATGCCGTCCATCTGCATCCCTACCGGCGTGAAGCAGTACGCCATCTGGTCACATCGCTGTTCTACCACTTCCACTACCTGCAGGCCGACAACCGCCGCGACGAACAGCTCCGTCCTTCACGTCAAGAAGAACTGTTCCGCCGATTCATCACGCTGGTCAACGAGCACTGCAAAACGCAGCGTACCACTGCCTTCTACGCCGACCGCCTCTGCCTGTCGCCCCGCTACCTGAGTTCCGTCATCCGCGACGTCAGCGGACGTACAGTCGTGGAGTGGGTCAACCAAGCCGTCATCCTCGAAGCCAAAGTACTGCTGAAGCACAGCGACCTGCTCACCTATCAGATAGCCGACGAGTTGTACTTCCCCAACCCTTCGTTCTTCAGCAAGTTCTTCAAGCGGATGACGGGCATGACGCCGCAGGAGTATCAGCGGACGTAAAAAGCACTGCACTGTTGCCGAACCCATTTAATCCTGAAACGACTTCATGTTGTCGCCCAGCTTCTTCATGTCCTCAATGAATTTCTTCCATTCGTCGGAGCTGAACGCACGCTCCAGATCCTTCAAGTCGATATGAGATCCTTGAATACCCATGGCCTGCAAGTCTTCCAAGCGATAGCCTCGGGAAGGAGTAACGTATCCACTGGTATTCTGGTAGAGCAGGATGTTCTGCACGTCCTTGGTCGTCATCTCCCCTTCCAGGTAAACGAACTTCAACGAGGCGGGCCCATTGGTTACCATTATCAGTTCCTTCACCTTGTCGCCCTTGCGGTTGACGTAGAACTCGGAGGAAGACACCGTCCCCTTCTGCTTCATCAGCAACTCGTAGCGCGATGACTTCACCAGTTCGCGGATGTCTTTCAGCATGTCCGTCTTGATGTTGTTGTCCATCGTCGAGACAATCTGCACCGAGTTCAGCTGCGAAGCCGCCTTGCCGATGTAGATGTCTTTCGTGAACAGACTGGGGTTCATCTCCAGCATGGCTTTGGAGATATAGACAGACGACACGTTCTTCCTGTCGCTGTATTTCTTGAACAACTCCTGTTGGGCCTGGCCCAGCAACGGTAATGCCAGCAGTAGGCTGACCAAAAGTAATCTGACGTTTTTCATAACAATTGATGATTTTTATTTGGATAATTCTTGTTTCACTTCTTTCTGCACCACGTCCATCTGCGACTGCACTTCCTGCATTTGTTCGATGCCGGCCCTCCAGTTGCTCGACATTTCACTAAATGTAGCCTGTAGCACACGATAAGCGTCCTGCGGGTCGCTGAAGGTGTCGAGCGGCGTAGGCGGCACAGGTTTCTTCTCCATCGTATCCACACCCCACCCGATGCCTATCAGCACCAGGAACGTGGCCGCCACGCCGACCGCCCAACGCCAGTTGCGGCGCGTACGGTTGGGACGGAGGAAGTGCGGCATCTCCTCGTCCTTGCGGTCTATCAGGCGCGACAGCTTCGCTTCCAACCCTTCAGGCACAGGTACTTCCTGCGGACTCTCCTCTTCCAGAGCCGCCAACAACCTGCGGTCGGCCTCCAGATGTTCGGGCACGTCCTGCGTGCGCAAGGCTTCCTTCAGCCTGTTTTCTTCGTGCTCGTCCGTTGTCCCTTCGTAGTAGGCAGCGAGCAACCGTTCCATTTCATCGACTTTCATAGTTGTTCCATTTTGTAAATTCTTCACGTATCTTCTTTCTCGCCCTCGACAGGAGCACACGTACATTCACCGCATTCAGTCCCGTCAGCCGCTCCACCTCTTCGTAGGAGCATCCCTTCACGTCGCGCAGCATCATCACCATCCGCTGCTGCCGGGGCAGACGGGCTATCAGCATCCTCACCAGCTGTACGTCGTCCTTCGCGTCCCGGCCGTCGGCAGGCAGTGCGTTCTGTGCTTCGGTCAGGGGCAGGTGCTGCCTGTCGGAAAGGTATTTGCCTGATCGCAGTAGGTCGAAGCACATGTTCTTCACCAGCGTGACGGCAAAGGCTTCGGGATTGCTGATGAGCGTCAGCTCCTCGCGCTTGCTCCACAGCTTCAGGTAAGCTTCCTGAATGAGGTCCTCGGCGTCTTCGGCGTTATCCAGCAACCTGCAGGCCACTCCGTACAGCTTGGCGTGGCAGGGCAGAAACATTCGTTTGAAACTCTCGGCATCCATGTGCTCTTTCTTCTATTCTTCTTTTATCAGTCCTATACCCATCAGACGTCGGGGCGAAGTGTTTTGTTACAAAGACAACCTGTTTTTTTATGCTTCCCCTGCATTTAGACACAGGACATAATGATTGTTTAAGCCGGGCAAACAGACATTGTAGTTGGGATCTATAAAGTCCGTAGTTACGGCGCTAATGTTCATAGTTACGGCGCTGAAGTCCATAGTTACGGTGCTGAAGTTGCATTCTATCCAAACGCAGATGCAACAGTAAAAAAACAAATGGGCTGCCCCGAAAGACAGCCCATTCATATAACGGTTCGCGCGGAAGCTCGAATTACTTATACTCCGCCCACGACTTGATGCGCAGGTCGTCCACCGACATCGTGCAGAAGGCATTGATGAAGGCACTGGCCAGACGGGCGTTGGTGATGAGCGGGATGTTGAGGTCGATGGCCGCACGGCGTATCTTGTAGCCGTTGCTCAGCTCGCCCGCCGTCAGGTTCTTGGGAATGTTGACCACCATGTCGATTTCCTTCTTGTGGAGCATGTCGAGTGCCTGGGGCTGGCCGTCCTCGCTGGGCCAATAGACGCGAGTGTTCTCCACGCCGTTCTCGGTGAGGAACTTCGACGTGCCGCCCGTGGCGAAGAGCTTGTAACCCTTGCGCTGCAGCTGACGGGCCGCCTGAAGCATGTCCACCTTCTGCTTTGTGGAACCGGTGGACAGCAGGATGTTCTGCTTCGGGATGCGGTAGCCCACGGAGAGCATGGCCTTGAGCACGGCACACGAGGTGTCGTCGCCGATGCAGCCCACCTCGCCCGTAGAGGCCATGTCGACGCCCAGCACGGGGTCGGCCTTCTGCAGACGGTTAAAGGAGAACTGCGAGGCCTTGATGCCCACGTAGTCTAGGTCAAAGAGGTTCTTGTCCGGCTTCTCCACGGGGATGCCCAGCATAATCTTCGTGGCCAGCTCGATGAAGTTCAGCTTCAGTACCTTGCTGACGAAGGGGAACGAACGGGAGGCACGGAGATTACACTCGATAACCTTGATGTCGTTGTCGCGCGCCAGGAACTGGATGTTGAAGGGTCCGGAGATGTTCAATTCCTTGGCTATCTCGCGGCTGATGCGCTTGATGCGGCGCACGGTCTCCACGTAGAGCTTCTGCGGCGGGAACTGGATGGTGGCGTCGCCCGAGTGCACGCCAGCAAACTCGATGTGCTCGGAGATGGCGTAGGCGATGATTTCGCCGTTCTGTGCCACGGCGTCCATCTCCACCTCCTTGGCGTGTTCGATGAACTGACTCACTACTACGGGATGCTTTTTCGATACATTGGCGGCCAGCTGCAGGAAGCGCTCCAACTCTTCCTGATTGGAGCAGACGTTCATGGCAGCACCACTGAGCACATACGACGGACGTACAAGCACGGGGAAACCTACCTTCTGAATGAAAGCGTTGATGTCTTCCATCGAAGTCAGCGCACTCCATTCGGGCTGGTCCACGCCGATGCGGTCGAGCATGGCCGAGAACTTGTCGCGGTCTTCGGCATTGTCGATGCTCTGAGCCGAAGTGCCGAGGATGCGGACGTGCTGCGCGTCGAGACGCAGGGCCAGGTTGTTCGGTATCTGGCCGCCGGTAGAGACGATGACGCCGTGCGGGTTCTCCAGGTCGAGGATGTCCATGACGCGCTCGAAGGTGAGCTCGTCGAAGTAGAGGCGGTCGCACATGTCGTAGTCGGTGGAGACGGTCTCGGGATTATAGTTAATCATCACACTGCGGTAGCCCTCCTTGCGGATGGTGTTCAGGGCCTGCACGCCGCACCAGTCGAACTCCACGCTGGAGCCGATGCGGTAGGCGCCCGAACCGAGCACGACGATGCTGCGGTGGTCGCTCAGGTAGCGGACGTCGTTGGCCGTGCCGCTGTACGTCAGGTACAGGTAGTTGGTCTGCGCCGGATATTCGGCGGCCAGCGTGTCTATCTGCTTCACCACGGGCACGATGCCGTGCTCCTTGCGGTGGCGGCGCAGGGCCACGGTGGCGTCTTCCATCTCGCCCTCCATGCCGATGGCGCGGGCCACCTGGAAGTCGGAGAAGCCCTGACGCTTGGCCTTGCGCAGCAGGTCGTCCGGCAGGTCGGCGAGCAGCTTGTGGTTGCCCGCCCACTCGTGCAGCTCCTTCGAGGTGCGCATGATGTTCATCAGCTTCTCCAGGAACCAGCGGTCTATCTTGGTCAGTTCGTGGACCTGGTCCACGGTGTAGCCAGCGCGGAAGGCCTTCGAGATGACGAAGATGCGCTTGTCCGTCGGCTCACGCAGGGCCTTGTCTATGTCAGGAATCACGAGTTCCTTGTTCTCCACGAAGCCGTGCATGCCTTGGCCTATCATGCGCAGGCCCTTCTGGATGGCTTCCTCGAAGGTGCGGCCGATGGCCATGACCTCGCCCACGGACTTCATCGACGAGCCCAGCTCCTTGTCCACGCCGTGGAACTTGCCGAGGTCCCAGCGCGGTATCTTGCACACTACGTAGTCCAGCGCAGGCTCGAAGAAAGCCGAAGTAGTCTTGGTCACGGAGTTCTTCAGGTCGAACAGTCCGTAGCCCAAGCCCAGCTTGGCGGCCACAAATGCCAGCGGATAGCCGGTAGCTTTCGACGCCAGAGCCGACGAGCGGCTAAGGCGGGCATTGACCTCGATGACGCGGTAGTCCTCGGACTGCGGGTCGTAGGCATACTGCACGTTACACTCGCCCACGATGCCAATGTGGCGGATGATGCGAATGGCCAGCTCGCGCAGCTTATGGTAGTCGGTGTTCGACAGTGTCTGGCTGGGAGCGATAACGATACTTTCGCCCGTGTGGATGCCCAGCGGGTCGAAGTTCTCCATGTTGCAGACGGTGATACAGTTGTCGAAGCGGTCGCGCACTACCTCGTACTCCACTTCCTTCCAGCCGCGCAGGCTCTTCTCGACAAGCACCTGGGGCGAGAAGGAGAAGGCTTTCTCCACCAGCACGTTCAGCTCTTCCTCGTTGTCGCAGAAGCCCGAACCCAGTCCGCCCAGCGCATAGGCGGCACGGACGATGACCGGATAGCCCAGCTCGCGGGCGGCGCGACGGGCGTCTTCGGCGTTCTCGACGGCCTCGCTCTTGATGGTCTTCACGTCGATTTCGTTCAGTTTCTGCACGAAGAGTTCGCGGTCTTCGGTGTCGATGATGGCCTGTACGGGTGTACCCAGCACCTGGACGCCGTACTTCTCGAGCACGCCTTCCTTGTAGAGGGCCACGCCGCAGTTCAGCGCCGTCTGCCCGCCGAAGGCCAGCATGATGCCGTCCGGCCGCTCCTTCTCGATGACCTTCTCAACGAAGTAGGGGGTGACGGGCAGGAAGTAAATCTGGTCGGCCACACCCTCCGAGGTCTGCACGGTGGCGATGTTGGGGTTGATGAGGACGGTCCGGATGCCCTCTTCCTTGAGGGCCTTGAGTGCCTGCGAACCGGAGTAGTCGAACTCGCCGGCCTCGCCAATCTTCAGCGCGCCCGAACCGAGCAGCAGGACTTTACGTATGTTGTTCTCTTTCATTGTGTTTACACTATATATAAGAAGGATTACTTAAGCAGGTTTACGAACTCGTCGAAGAGGAACTCCGTGTCCGTGGGTCCCGAAGCGGCTTCGGGGTGGAACTGGGCGGAGAACCAGGGGTTACGCTTGTGACGGATGCCCTCGTTGGAGCCGTCGTTCATGTTGACGAACAGCGGTTCCCAGTCGGCGCCCAGCGTGTTGTTGTCCACCGCGTAGCCGTGGTTCTGGCTGGTGATGAAGCAACGGTCCGTGCCCACCATGCGCACAGGCTGGTTGTGGCTGCGGTGTCCGTACTTCAGCTTGTATATCCGCGCGCCTCCGGCTTTCGAGAGAAGCTGGTTGCCCATGCAGATGCCGAAGATGGGGAGCTTTTCGTTCTGCATGGCGCGACGGATGTTCTGCACGGCGGCATCGCACGTGTCGGGGTCGCCCGGTCCGTTGGAGATGAAGAGGCCGTCGAACTGCAGCCCGTTGAAGTCGTAGTCCCAGGGCACGCGGACGACCTCCACGCCGCGGCGCAGGAGGCAGCGCAGGATGTTGGTCTTGACGCCGCAATCAACTAAAACAACTTTCTTTCCGGCTCCTTCGTTGTAGCAGATGACTTCCTTGCACGACACCTTGTCCACGTAGTTCACTCCAGCATACGTGGCTTCGGGGATGTTGTCCGGCTCGTCGTCGAAGACAATCTTGCCCATCATGACACCATGCTCGCGCAGCACCTTGGTCAGCTCGCGGGTGTCGATGCCCGTAATGCCGGGCACGTGTTCGCGCTTCAGCCAGTCGGCCAAGCTCTCCACGGCGTTCCAGTGGCTGTAGTTTTCGGAGTAGTCGCTCACGATGATGGCCTCGGCGTGTATCTTCTCGCTCTCCATGAAGGTGGCCAGTCCGTTGCCTTCGATGCTGAAGGGCGGCACGCCGTAGTTGCCCACCAGCGGGTAGGTCAGAGTCATCAACTGGCCGGCATATGAGGGGTCCGTCAGGCTCTCGGGATATCCCGTCATGGCCGTATTGAACACCACCTCGCCTGCTACCGGCTTTTCATAACCGAACGACTGGCCGCTGAAGCGGGTACCGTCGTCGAGGATAAGGGTTACGTTTCTCATTGTTTGTTCGTATCGTTATTATTACTATTATTGTCTTTGTTGTTCTTCCTCTTCTTCATCACACTCAGGGAAAAGGCCATGGCTACACCCATGGGCAACCAGAGGGCCAGGTTGTCGAGAATGATGCCCAAGGCCGTACCTAATGACAGACCGATGGCCAACGAGGAACCGTCGATATTTCCTTTGTTCTTCTGCTTCTGTTCTTCTTCCATATACTCAGAACTGATAGACTTGTTCGATGTAGTCGATGAAAGCCTTGTTGAGCAACTTCACGCCACCGGGCGTGGGATAGTTGCCGCTGAAGTACCAGTCGCCCGGATGGTTGGGGCAGGCCTCGTGCAGCCCTTCGAGGGGCTGGTAAACGATCTGCACCTTGGCACGGACGCTCTCGGGCTTGAGCAGTTCCACCATCTTGGCCGCTATCTCGTCGTCGGTGAAGGGGGCGTAGATGTCCTTCACGTAGTTCACCATCTGCTCCTTAGGCAGGTCGGCCTGCGCCTTGGCCTTACGATAGGCGGCGGCGATAACGTCTTTCATGTCGCGGTCGCGCAGCAGCTCGATGGCGGCACGGAAGGCGATGAACTCGCTCATGCGCGACATGTCGATGCCGTAGTAGTCGGGGTAACGCACCTGCGGCGACGAGCTGACGATGACAATCTTCTTCGGGTTCAGGCGGTCCAGGATGCCGATGATGCTCTGCCGCAGCGTGGTGCCTCGCACGATGGAGTCGTCGATGATGACGAGGTTGTCCACGCCCGCCTCCAGGCTGCCGTAGGTGATGTCATAGACGTGGGCGGCCAGGTCGTTGCGCGTGTTGCCCTCGGCAATGAACGTGCGCAGCTTGATATCCTTGACGGCCACCTTCTCACTGCGGATGCGGCGAGAGAGAATACGCTCCAGTTCGTCGTGACTGGGGTTGTGGCCCAGGGCGGCTATCTGCTTCACCTTTTCCTCGTTGAGGAACTCGTCCAGCCCCTGAAGCATGCCGTAGAAGGCCACTTCGGCCGTGTTGGGTATGAAGGAGAAGACGGTGTGGTCGATGTCATAGTTGACGGCCTTCAGGATACTGGGCACCAGCTTCTCGCCCAGCAGCTTGCGCTCGCGGTAAATGTCCATGTCGCTGCCGCGGCTGAAGTAGATGCGTTCGAAGGAACAGGGGCGCAACTCGCGCGGCTTGTTGATCTGCACCGTGCGCAGACGTCCCGCCTTGCTGATGAAAATGGCCTGTCCCGGCTGCAGTTCGCGGATGCTGGCGGCAGGCACGTTGAGTACGGTCTGTATCACGGGACGTTCGCTGGCCAGCACGGCTATCTCGTCGTCCTGATACCAGAAGGCGGTGCGGATACCCCAAGGATCACGCACGGCGAAACTCTCGCCGCTGCCTGTCAGGCCGCACATCACGTAGCCTCCGTCCCAGTCCTTACTCGACGTGCGCAGCACGTTGGCCAAATCGACATGTTCTTCGATATAATGGGTGATGTCCATGCCCGTCAGTCCTTCGGCTTCGGCCAGGTTGAAGAGGCGCTCCACCTCGCGGTCCAGTCGGTGGCCCACCTGCTCGAGCATGATATAGGTATCGGCATACTTGCGGGGATGCTGTCCCATGGCGGTGATGCGGGCAAAGATTTCGTCCACGTTGGTCAGGTTGAAGTTACCGCAGAGAGCCAGGTTCTTGGCCCGCCAGTTGTTGCGGCGCAGGAAGGGGTGCACATACGTCAGGCCGGACTTGCCGGTAGTGGAGTAGCGCAGGTGGCCCATATAGACCTCACCGGCAAAGGGCAGGCATTTCTCGGCATAACCGGCATCGGCCAACTGTTCGGGCGTCAAGTCCTTGAAGTGGCTCTGCACGGTGGAAAAGATCTCGGTAATGGCTCCCGAGCCCAAGGCACGTTCGCGGAACATGTATTCCTCGCCGGGATTGGCGGCCAGCTTGACACAGGCCAGTCCGGCTCCCTCCTGTCCGCGGTTGTGCTGCTTCTCCATCAACAAATAGAGCTTGTTGAGCCCGTACATCCACGTGCCATACTTCTTTTGATAATAGTCGAGCGGCTTGAGAAGGCGTATCATCGCCACGCCGCATTCATGTTTCAGTGGTTCCATATCGCTATCTGGATTGTTTGTTGTCTTTTCCTGAATTAGGATGCAAATATCGGTAATTTTACTGAGACCTGTATCATTTTAAGTCGCCAATGCTATAACTTTTTTCCCTTGCAATCTCCATAGTTCAGTACGCTCCTTATTTCAGCCGCAAATTTAGGAATAAAAATATCATTATGTCATTATTTATATAATTTATTTATCACAATAACATAAAACAACGAATTTAGCGTCATAATGCTTCATTTGGATAAATTTTACAAGAAGGGAGCAAAATAACAATCTAGCAGATATAAAGACTCATATATTACAATCTAAAACAAAAATAGACTATTTAGGTTTTATTCTATCACCCCACATGAATATATCTAAAAATTCCTATCAGAAAATGAAAGACAGAAAGAACAAACAGAAAGATAATTCATACCTTTGCATTACACTTTAACACAAAAACATCAATAAAAGAAGAAATATGAAAGATGAAATGAGTATTAAAAAGCAGAGAGGAAAATTGTCAAGCCAAATTTGCGACAAAACGGACAGGCGAAGGGAAGGACTCTATGACCCCACGCACGAGCACGATGCCTGCGGCGTGGGAATGATTGTGAACCTGAACGGAAGCAAGTCGCACGAACTGGTGGACTCCGCCTTGCGGGTGCTGGAGAACATGAAGCACCGCGGAGCGGAAGGTGCCGATAACAAGACGGGCGACGGCGCAGGTATCATGGTACAGATACCCCACGAATTCATCCTGCTGCAAGGCATCCCGGTACCCGAAAAAGGTAAATATGGTACAGGACTCATTTTCTTGCCCAAAGATCCGAAGGAACAGGAACATATCCTGAGCATCGTCATTGAAGAAATAGAACGGGAAGGGCTCACCCTGATGCACCTGCGTGCGGTCCCCGTCAACTCGGATATTCTGGGACAGAGTGCACGCGAGACGGAACCGGACATCAAGCAGGTATTCATCACCGGAGCCGGACACACGGAGAACCTGGAACGTACGCTCTACATCATCCGCAAGAAGATTGAACAGCGCGTACACCATAAGGATTTCTACATCGTTTCCCTGTCCAGCCGCACCATTATATATAAGGGTATGCTGTCGTCCACTCAGGTGAGGACGTATTTCAGCGACCTGACACAGCCCTACTTCACCAGCGGGCTGGCCATCGTCCACTCTCGCTTCAGCACAAACACATTCCCTACGTGGAGCTTGGCCCAGCCCTTCCGCCTGCTGGCGCACAACGGCGAAATCAACACCATCCGCGGCAACCGCGGATGGATGGAAGCCCGCGAAAGCGTACTTTCTACCCCTACACTGGGCAACGTGAAAGATATCCGTCCCATTGTCCAACCGGACATGAGCGACTCGGCCTCGCTGGACAACGTACTGGAATTCTTCGTCATGTCTGGCTTAAGCCTGCCGCACGCCATGGCGATGCTGGTGCCCGAATCGTTCAACGACAAGAATCCCATCAGTGAAGACCTGAAGGCCTTCTACGAATACCACTCCATCCTGATGGAGCCATGGGACGGTCCGGCTGCCCTGCTCTTCAGCGACGGACGGTATGCCGGCGGTATGCTGGACCGCAACGGTCTGCGCCCCGCCCGTTACCTCATCACGCACGACGGCATGATGGTGGTGGCCAGCGAAGCAGGTGTCATCAGCTTCGAAGCCGAAAAAATCAAGGAAAAAGGACGGCTGCAACCGGGCAAAATCCTGCTGGTGGACACCGAGGAGGAACGCATCTATTACGACGGCGAGCTGAA
>UMEP01004573.1_pt1 | contig 13263 bp, 9 predicted proteins | sample 1964771 | NCBI WGS metagenome assembly UMEP01 (sample SAMEA4836022, study PRJEB28245) | human gut metagenome | biome: gut microbiome; material: fecal sample | place: Denmark | collected 2008 | reverse complement strand
CCGGCTCGCCCCCCGCCCTGGCCGAAGCCTACTCGCCGATGACCATCCGCTTCTTCATCCTGCAAGCCCACTACCGCTCGACGGTCGACTTCTCGAACGAGGCGCTCGCCGCAAGCCGCCGCGGATTCGAACGGCTCATGGAAGGCATGGCACAGCTCGGCCGCATCGAAGCCCGCCCCGACGGCGACGTGACCCTTGCCTGGGCCGACGAGCTCCGCGACAAATGCTACGCCGCCATGGACGACGACTTCAACTCGCCCGTCGTCATCAGCCACCTCTTCGACGCCTGCCGCACGGTCAACCGCGTGGCCGACGGCCACACCACCATCACGCCCGACGCCCTCGAAGCCCTGCGCGGCGTCTTCCGCACCTTCGTCGCCGACCTGCTCGGCCTGCGCACCGAAGCCGAAGGCAACGCCAGCCGCGAAGAGGCCTTCGGACGCGCGGTCGACCTGCTGCTCGACGTGCGCCAGAGCTCGAAAGCCAATAAGGACTGGGCCACGAGCGACAAGATCCGCAACGAACTGACAGCCCTCGGCTTCGAAATCAAGGACACAAAAGACGGGGCCACCTGGCGGCTGAACAAATAAACACCCGGCGAAAGTTTGGCCAGTTGGCAGGAAATCCGTAACTTTGCGCCGCCGCTACGGGATAGCGGCCAATTCAAACCTATTAACCACAAAAATTACAAAATGGCAACTAAAATCAGACTGCAGCGCGGCGGCCGTAAGGGCTACGCCTTTTACAGCATCGTCATCGCTGACTCGAGAGCACCACGTGATGGTAGATTCACTGAGAAGATAGGAACGTATAACCCGAATACGAACCCTGCCACCGTAGATTTGAATTTCGAACGCGCACTCTATTGGGTCGAGACCGGCGCACAGCCCACGGACACCGTGCGCAACATCCTCTCGCGCGAAGGCGTGATGCTGATGAAGCACCTCCGCGGAGGCGTCAAGAAAGGCGCATTCGACGAAGCCGCCGCCAAAGCCAAGTTCGAGGCATGGAAAGCAGGCAAGACACAGGCCGCAGAAGCCATCGTAACAAAGACCGCCGAGGCCAAGAAAGCCGCTGCCGCCGCCCGACTTGAAGAGGAAAAAGCCATCAACGCCAAAATCGCAGAAAAGGTAGCCGAGAAGAAAGCCGCCGAAGCTGCCGCCAAAGCCGAAGCCGAGGCCGCCGCTGCTGCTGAGGCCGCAGGTGCCGACGCGCCCGCCGAGGCTCCCGCCGAAGCATAAACAGGCGACGCGACCATCCACACACAGGCCGGAACGCTCACACATGGCGAGCGTTCCGGCCTGTTCCGTATCCCCGGCGGCTCGCGCCCCGCAGGAGGCAGGAACGTTGCCCCTGTGCTCCGGCATCAGGCACAATGCCGAATCTGGCGGACGGGCGGCGGTTCCGTACGTGCCGGCCGCGCCGAGGGACACGCCTCACGACAAGAATCACGGCAGGCCCCGACATAGTCCCCATATTCTCCCAACAAGCGCAAAAAGGGGACGCCACCAAAGAGTTACTGGCCTGAAATACGTATATTCGCGAAGGAACTCAAAGAATGAGGACATGGCAGAAGTGGAAAACATCATCATCAAGGATACCCTCGAAGGACTGGGCACGGACGCTTACAGCAATTACCTTGCCCACGCCCTTTGCCTGGCTGGCCGCTGCAAACTGAAATACAACGGAAAGGAACGCGAGCTGCAAGCGGGCGACCTGATGATTGTCCGCAAGGGGAAGCTGGTGGAAAGCATCCTCCCGGCGGCCGATTTCCGGGTAAAGGTCATATACGTCACCTCAGAGTTTGTCGTACTCTCCACGCCGCTCAGCAACTACGGCATGAAAGGCCAACTCGCCCTGTTCCTCAATCCCATCATGAAACTGGATGCCGGACAACGGGAACTGTGCCGCAAGGATTCCGAGATGGTGGAATCAAGACTGGCGCAGACCGGCCACCACTTCCGCCGCGACCTGCTGATAGCCTCCATTCAGATGCTCATCATCGACTTCTTCGATTTCCATTCCCACCTCTACGGAGTGGACAACATCCCGCTGCCAAGCGCCGCCATCATGAGCCGTTTCCTCAACATGCTGGAAAACGGGACGTTCCGCGAGCACCGTGAGGTCAACTGGTACGCCGACAAGCTGTGCGTCACGCCCAACTACCTGTCCGAAATATCCCGGAAGATAAGCGGCTACGCCGCCAACTACTGGATAAGCCGCTACACCGTCCTCGACATTTCCCGCCTGCTGCGCGACAGGTCCCTGACGTTCGCCCGCATTTCCGACATGTTCGGCTTCTCGTCGCCGGCCTATTTCAGCCGCTACGTGCAACAGCATCTGGGAGTAAGCCCGACAGCGTTCCGGGGCTGATATTCTTTCCCTTGTCAAGTAGCCATAACGCCTATAAAGGAAGAGACTGACATTAAATAGGCGGACCGAACGACCCGAATTATGTGCTTCTTCACTTCGTTGGTAAGGAAGCCACTTTCTGGATTAACGGCGAATTTTCTCACTCCGACATCTGATATTCATGGAACTATCAGATTGGTTCAAAGGGTTTTTCAGCTGGCGAATGGATTGCCGGGAGTAAAAGGTGAGGTCGTGGAAAAAGGCAAAGTCTATTATCTCACCTTCTTGGAATGTACTTGCCATTTGTGCAAGAAAGGATATGTCACAACGCCTTTACTCTGTGAATGCTCCCGTCAGAGTGTTCCCTACTCTTTGCAAAGCCTTTGGAAAGGGCGGGATTTTCAGGTGGAACCCTGCCATTCCATTTTGCAAGGCGAACAGGATTGCAGAATGAGGATTGAAGTAGTTTCGGGCTGACCGGTGCCGTCCGCTTCTATAAGAAAACAGATAAAAGCCAAGTTCGAGGGGAGGTTTGTTAACATATACCCTCATTATCCCCGACAACACCACTTCCGCCCCGACAACCGCCGTCCGGAGCCTGGACAATCCGTAAAAAAGGCACAAGCATCCGTAATCCGTGTAGGAAAGGACCCGATATTACGCCGTACCTTTGTCCGTATAGAAAACCAATTAAGCAAAACGATATGCAGACCATCAAACTGACAAACGGCGTGGAAATGCCGTTATTGGGCTACGGGGTGTTCAAGGTCGCCCCGCAGGAATGCGAACGGTGCGTCAGCGATGCCCTGAGCGTGGGCTATCGCCTGATTGACACGGCGCAGGCCTACTTCAACGAAGAGGGAGTAGGAAACGCCGTCAGCAAGAGCGGGATTCCCCGACAGGACATCTTCCTGGTGACGAAAGTATGGATTTCGAATGCCGGCGAGGAGAAAGCGGCGGCAAGCATCGACGAGAGCCTGCGCAAGCTCCGGACCGACTACATCGACCTGCTGCTCATCCATCAGGCATACGGCGACGTGTTCGGCTCATGGAGGGCGATGGAGAAAGCCTACCGCACGGGCAAGGTGCGCGCCATCGGAGTAAGCAACTTCCAGGCAGGACGTTTCTTCGACTTCGCCCACTATGTGGACATCAAGCCGATGGTGAACCAGCTGCAATGCAATCCGCTCGTCCAGCAACAGGGCATCGGGCCGGTTCTTGCGGAGCACGGCACGAAGATGATGGCATGGGGGCCGCTCGGCGGCGAGGGTGCCGAAGGCGTGGTCAAGGACGAACTGCTCGCCTCCATCGGCAAAGGCTACGGGAAGACCGCCGCACAGGTGGCACTGCGCTGGCTCACGCAGCGGGGCATCGTCGCCATCCCCAAGAGCACGCATGTGGAGCGTATGCGGCAGAATCTGGACATCTTCGACTTCACGCTAACCGACGAGGAGATGAAACGTATCGCCACGCTCAACCGCCACGACGCGGGGACGGTCAGCTTCGGCGACCCGCAGTTCGTGAAGTTCCTGATTGAGACCTACGGGTAAAGAAAAGCAAGAACTCCCGCAGCGCAGAGAATCCCGTTGCGGGAGTTTCTTGTATAGACTTTTATTTGAGTTTCCGAATTACCCGGCACGGATTCCCCACCGCTATTTTTTTAGGAGATGCTTTTCCTATCGTGTGTGTCAGGCCATCACAGCCTTGCTCCCCAAACCATCTTCTCCACATCCTCCAGCGTGGCGTTGAAGAAGCGCTTCTCCTTGTTGATCGAGCGCATCTGCCGCATCTCCCCGTCGGTCAGCTGGAAGTCGAAAATCTAGATGTTCTCCCTGATGTAGTCGGGATTCGAAGCGCCGGGGATGACGGAGAAACCCTCCTGGATGTGCCAGCGCAGGATGACCTGTGCCGGGGTCTTGCCGTGGGCTTCGGCTATCTGCTTTATCACGGGGTCACGCAGCAGCGCACCGTTGCTCATCACGCCGCCCAACGGGAACCAGCATTCCACCTGGATGCCCTCCGCAGCGGCCTGCCCCCCTTATTGCAGCCTTGACTCCTGCTGACGGACAGGCCAGTCCTGGGCTGTTGTCATACGCCTTAGGGAAATGCAGACAGGAAATGAGGCGCCTCTCTGCTGCACCTCATTTCCTGTCTCACTAAAAGCAAAAGCCTTGATCAAAGCGCACCACATCGGCGCGCCTGTGGCGGTTGACGCAACCTGCCATCACCAGCCCCGCTGGCACAATGAGGCAATGGCCGTGCCGGCCATTTGGCCCTGGGCATCACCTTACTTCCCCAGCCTCGTCAGCCACTTTACCGTGTCGGGGGCATAGTGTGAGAAGAACAGGCTCTCGCCCTTGTCCAGCCTGCCAATGGCGTCCATGTCCTCGGCGGAAAGGGAGAAGTCGAACACATCGAAGTTCTGCACCATGCGTTCCTTGTGCGTGGACTTCGGAATGACCACCACACCGCGCTGGATGAGGAAACGCAGGGCGGTCTGAGCCACGGACTTGCCGTATTTCTCGCCGATGGCTTTCAACACGGGGTTAGTGAAGAAGTCGTTGCGTCCTTCTGCGAACGGCCCCCACGACATGATTTGCGCGCCGTACTCCTTCATGATTTCCTGCGGCTGGCGTTGCTGGTTGAACACGTGCGTCTCCACTTGGTTCACCATCGGCTTGATGCCGCAGAACTCGGCGAGATCGATGAAGCGGTCGGGATAGAAGTTCGACACGCCGATGGCGCGGAGCTTGCCTGCCCTGTACGCTTCCTCCATGGCGCGGTAGGTGCCGTAGTAGTCGTTGAACGGCTGGTGGATGAGCAGCAGGTCGATGTAGTCAGTCTGGAGCTTGCGCAGGCTCTCGTCGATGGAAACCTTTGCCTTCTCATACCCGGCGTTGGATATCCACACCTTTGTCACAAGGAACAGTTCCCCGCGCGGGATGCCGCTTTTCTTCACCGCACGGCCCACGCCTTCCTCGTTGAAGTAAGCCTGCGCCGTGTCTATCATCCGGTAGCCCACGCTCAGGGCATCCGTTACGCAGCGCTCACACTCCCCGGGAGTCACCTGATACACGCCATAACCTAAAACCGGCATTTCCACACCGTTTGATAATTTTACTGTCTGCATGATTCTTTGTTTTTATCGGGTTGTTACTACTTGATGTATTCCTGTCTGCCTCGGGCACTTGCTTCAATCCATCGTTCCCGCATATTCCCGCCTGCCACCCGGGCGACATGAATGTCGCCCCTACGATTGACAAACCGCCGCCTGGGAAACGTAGGGGCGCCACTTGTGACGCCCGCCAACCGATTGGGCGGAACCAAACCGCCGCCCGGGAGACGTAGGGGCGCCACTTGTGACGCCCGTAGACCGATTGTGACGCCCGCCAACCGATTGGCGGAACCAAACCACCGCCCGGGAAACGTAGGGGCGCCACTTGTGACGCCCGTAGACGGATTAGCGGAACGGCACGTCCAAACTGCCGCGCCGAGGTGAGCCGTAAAACGATATGCGCTCTGCTCTTTGTCCGTTCCGTTACTGCTCACGGTGCAAAGTTACGCCGCTTTCGCGCCCTTCTTATTTCACAAAAGGCTTCTATTGTTTCACCAAAAGCACAAATCTTTTTGCACGATACGGATAATCGCAATAATTTTGCGGTATGGCAAAGGAGAAAGAACTGGAAATCGTATATTCCACACGGTTCCAACTGATAGGTTCGGTGAAACTGAAAGGCTGGTGCGTCCACATGGTGTGCCTGCAAGGAGAAGGCTTCTTTACTTACGACGGCCGTCCGTTTCACATGAAGAAGCATGACGCTGTGGTCATCAATGCGCCCCAGCAAGTGCATATAACCGGTCAGAGTGAAGATTTGGAAGTGGAAGTCCTGACGGCTCCGCTTGACTTCCTCTCCAACCAGCTTCCGGCAAACAATTATGGCATAGGAGGGGGCATCAGCCTGTACGACAACCCAATCATCCCCTTGTCAGAAGAGGACGCGGAGCGACTGGTGCGCGACATACACAACATCCGCGACCGCATCGCCGACACCGGCCATCTGTTTTACCGCGAGCTGATAGGCGGGCTGGCCCTCCCGCTGATTTACGACCTGTTTTATTTCCACGCCAAGAACCACACCCCGATATTCGCCACGGACAGGAGCATGTATGTCGTAAAGGAACTGATGGCGTTGCTGGAAAGCGGACGCAGCAAGAAATACCGGGAAGTGGCTTATTATGCTGAACAACTGAACGTGACCGTCAAGTACCTCTCCAACACCGTAAAGCGGCAGACGGGCAAGAGCGTCACTTTTTACATCGACCGTTACACCGTTCCGATGATAAGGGAGTATCTCGAAAACCCGACGCTCTCTATCGCTCAGATTGCAGAGGAAATGAACTTCACTACACTCTCCTATTTCAGCCGTTATGTGACCAGGCATCTCGGAATGTCGCCGAGGGCTTACAGGGAGTCACTGGCGCCGAAATAATCGTGCCGACGTCACAAAAGGAGGTATCGTGCGCTTTGACTCAGCCGTACCGCATAAAATGGTCATCACAATAGTGAATGAATTTATTGGGGAACTCGATACGGGAGATTGAACAAGCTGGGAATATAAAATAAAGCACAGTGAATCTACATCACAATGAAAACGAACTACGGCCTTGAAAGGACGTAAACTACCAGCATCCATAAGAATTAAGCACGAAGGAACAAGCATGCCTAACTAAAAACGGCGTATGGAGCGAATGCCGTGCATGATGCACATCTGCTCAGAATCTCTGTCGAAGGCATTGCCTGTGACTCGAGACTCGCAATAGAAACCTCGCCCGACAGCTTCCACTCCCGGCCTGAAATATCAGACACGTATGGACTCATCAAGAAATGCGTCACAATTTCCAAGGACTAATTTCATTTGTTGAGAAAATGATAGTATTGACTGCTATCTTTCTATATTTTTGTCAGACCGTCCATGTCTGGTTGATTAAGATGGAACTAATTCGATTAACATTTATATGTTTTTCGACATACATCGTACAATTCCCCTAAAAAAACATTTCGATTTGCTTTCTTTTATTTAACTTTGTTGCCGGAAGTTCCTCTTTCAACAAGAGAGGGAAACAAAAGTGTTACGGGTTGTAACTAGTTTACTATGAGCACATTGTCTAATGTGGAAACTCGACGAGGCGAGTATAATCCTCTTACGCCGGACTTACCTCCAGCGTCACCCTCTGAAAAACAAGACATTACGACAGAGGTGTCGGTGAAATACGCGCCTGATCCAGACAAGAAATGGTTTGTACTACGCGTAACCTACAATAGGGCAAATCAAGCTATCGTTTTTTTAGAAAAAAACAATGTAAGCACCTATATTCCAAGACATTTTGTATGGAAATCCACCAAGGGTAAAAGGAGGAAATCACTTCAACCTCTTCTTTCTAATTTACTGTTTGCATATACTTCTCAAGAAGTGTTGGATTCTTGCATAAAAACAACACCGGCCCTATTTTTCATTTCCTATTATTACGACCACTTCAAGACTTTGCCCTGTGGGAAAAATCCACCTCTTACGGTTGACTACCGGGAGATGGTGAATTTCATCCGCTTAACGAGCGTCAACAATGAACATATATGTGTGGTAACCCTACAACAATGCCATTACAAGAACGGAGACTGGGTACAAGTTGTAAAAGGCGATTTTGAAGGAGTTGTCGGAAAAGTAGCGAGAGTGACAGGGCAGCAACGTGTAGTGGTCAAGTTGGAAGGAGTTTGTCTTGCTGCTACAGCCTATATACCGAACAGCTTTATTGCAAAGATTCCAGGCAACGATAATCAAATGTTTAAATCAGTATAATACGGGAACAGACTTTGTAAAATCATATATATGCTTACCTTACCTTTATTTATTGCTGTTGAAGATTCGTGCTCAGAAAATAGCAGTGTGTTATTAGGGCAGCTGGAAAATGGGGATTACTGTTTCATAAACCCGGTATGGATTGTTTTCTTCTTTATTCTTATAGTCTGTATCATACGCTTGTATTTGTGGGCGAGAGAGCTTGTAAGATTGGTGAGAGGAAAGTTTAATATCCCATCGCTGATAAATGAAGTGTTACCGGAAACGGCTTGGCTTGTTTTCGTTTCTGGTATGGCTATATATTATGTCGGGTATGCTTATGCTGGAACAGTGGGTTGTTTTGTGACGCTTGCACTGCGTTCAGCCCTGTCTGCATTCGAAATGTTTTTGTCAAAATCCAATTTGATTGGCATTGCGGAAAATTGCAAAAATAACTCCGGCTACATGTTTTGCTTTGCTCTCATCCATGCGGCAGCAGTAGCGGTAAGCATGATTTTTGCTGTAGCGTGCTTTGGCAAACGGGTGGCGGATTATATGCGAGGACTCATCTGGATATATGCACCTAAGAAGCCCGAGCTGAATGTGTTTTGGGGATTGAATGAAAAAAGCATGCTTCTGGCTAAAAATATCTACAAAGAGACTAAAGGTAAGGCTAGAATTGTTTTTGTAGATTGGCCGCAGACTCAAGAAGAAAACAGGACCGGACAGGGCTTCAGTGGCATAATGGGCTTACTGTCTTATAAATCTAAGGCTGCAAAGCAACTTTCAGATATAAAGTATATCCTATTACGAAGCTCAATGTCGCCGGATGCAATAGATGCGACTCATCCGGAAATACTTCGGGAGATAAACCTCGGAAAGCTGGCAAAATTCATGAACAGATCAGAGCAAACAAACTTTTTTGTCTTATCCAACAATGAAAATGCCAATATACACGCAGCCATCAATCTACTGACCTGTGAAGCAGGAAGAAATGCAAATCGCATATACTGTAATGCCAGGGAAACAAAGGAAGTAGCAATTCTGGCTGAACCTACCAAAGGAAAACTACAAATCATTGATGATTCGAAAGCTGCCATCATGGAGTTTGCCATGCGGAAAAACGAAGAAGGCAAATGCCTTGCCCATCCCATCAACTTTGTAGAAATAAATCATCAGTTAGGTTGCGTGGAGACAAAGAAACCGTTCACCGCATTCATCATCGGTTTTGGCACTACCGGACAGGAAGCATTACGATTCCTTTATGAGTTTTCAGCTTTTGCAGACTGCCACGGAAAGAAAACGCCTGTGGATTTTCATGTGTTCGACAAACAAGTCGACGAGATGAGAGGAGAGCTGTACCAAGAGATACCGTCCTTACCTCTTTTAGAGGACATAAATGAAATTACACTCCACTCGTGCAATGCCGGAACACTCGAATTCCTTGACCAATTGCACAGACTTGTAGACAATCTAAACTACGTGGTAGTTGCCACAGGGGAAGACGAGCGCAACCTACACATTGCTACCATGATTTATGAATATGCCCTGCAACACCGACAGAACGGTTTCAATAAATTCAAAATCCTTGTGCGCCTTTATGACTCCGGCTCTGAATACAAATTCCAAAAAATAATTGAAGCTTATGGAAACTGCCATTTTTCTGCTATGGAACATTTCGGTAATCCAAGCGACATTTATACAAAGAAATGGGTGGTGGATGATGCGGAAAAAGATGAAGCAGTCAAGTTCTATGAAGCTTATTGCCAGGTTGCCCATGAAGAATGCAGGTCGTTTAACGATAGGTGGGATTACGAAGTAGGAAGAGAACAGACCAAATTATTAGGATACCGAAGAATAAACAGGAAGCTGATGCAAGACAGGGCGAACAGCAAGCACTGTTACACCAAAGAAGTGCTGCTGGGTCTACATGATATGTCAGAGACGCCCGTACTTCCGTCATGGCCGATTAAAATGGAAACAGGAAGCCAAGCAGAACAGGATTGGCGTTGCCGACTCCTCAATGTTTCGATAGGCGAACACCTCAGATGGAACGCATCACACCTGATGATGGGATATTTGCCCATGCCGATTGAAGAAGCAAAAGCCATATCGAATAGTTGCAATGAAAAGACAAAAAAGCACCTTTGTATTACTGATTGGGACAAACTGCCTGCAAACCCCGACTACAAAGAATACGACTATATGGTAGTATGCACAACGGTAGAACAATATAACAAGAGGAAACACGATAATGATTAAAAAGATTAAAGTTATTTGGACATTTTTGCGGAAGCATTTTGACAAGGCAATTTATAGAGGTGGCTGGATGCAATTTTTTTGGCTAACGGTTTTTGTTGCCTTTTGGGGTGCGTTAGGAGTGTGGGCATCATCTCGTTTTGATGTAGACGGATGGCGAGTGATAGAATTATTGCTTGACCCCGGTTCTTTCTGCGATTCCGATGAGGAAACGTGTGGGAAGGCAAATATTTATTTCCAACTGATAGTAACCCTTTTGGGGGCGGTGTTCTTCACAAGTTTGCTAATCGGTTCAGTCGGAAACTTTTTGGAACGACGGATTGACCGATACCGCAACGGAGGAGTAGCTTATGATGTGGACGACCACATCCTGATTATCGGAGCCGGTAGTATGTTGGTGAACCTGATAAAATCACTGTTGGAGGACGAAGCGAACACCAAGCGCGACATCGTTATCCTTACTTCAAAAGACGCGGAAGAGGTGCGTGGGCATGTCTTTTCAGAAATCCCCAAGAAGTACACACGCAACATCTATGTGTATTATGGAAGTCGTGTGCGGAAAGACACTCTGAACAAACTGGATGCATTCCAAACCAAGGCCGTTTATCTTTTGGGGGAAGATGACGAACCAGCACATGATTCCATCAACATGAAATGTTATGAAGCACTTACAGAAGTTTGCGAGCGTTCGCAACGTACCATTGAGTGTTACATGGTGTTGGAGCGGCTCACCTCTCTACAACTTTTTTATTATAGGCAAGACAATGTGTCTTCTGGCAAATTGCGGCTTACCGTCGTAAATTCATTAGAGAATGTAGCACAGCGTGTGTTGGTCAGCCAATCTTACCGGGACGGAGAGATGTATCCAACATTAGACCGGAATGGAATCCATACGGATGACGATAAGTTTGTACATTTCATCATTGTAGGAATGACTCCCATGGGATATGCCATGGCCATTACAGCAGCCCATGTATGCCATTTCCCTAACTTCCACAGTAAGGGGCTTCGAACAAAAATCACATTCGTTCAGGCTGGAATCAAGCAGGAAATGAATTTCTTCTTAGGCCGCTACAGCGAATTAATGAAGCTGTCATATTGGGAATATATCAATTTAGAAGATCCGTCACAGTGCAATGCATCTTATCCAGATGCCCGATATGTATCTTCATCGCCCGACAGGAAAGGTTTTTTGGATATAGAATGGGAGTTCATAGATGGCGGCATAGAAGCTCCGGAAGTAAGAGATTATTTAGAAAAGTGTGCTGAAAACAATGACAAGTCCGAACTGTTGACCATAGCCCTTTGCGGCGATTCCCCGGAAGAGAATGCTTCTGCTGCCCTTTTCCTGCCTGAAATCATCAATGAGAAGCAGATTCCGCTTTTCGTTTACCAACCGGGAGGCGACCAAATGATGCGGATTGTCAAATACTCTCCTCGATATTCTCACATTTATCCTTTTGGAATGAAAACCGACGCCTTTGACAAGCAATATCATGAACGGATGAAACAAGCGAGAAGAATCATGTACCTATACAGTCAGGATGGAACCATCAAGGACATGCCAGAAGGCGAAGAGGAAGAACTTGTCGAGAGCTGGTTCAACACCCAGTATGTTTTTCAACAGTCAAATATGTATGCCGCCAATTCCATCCCGTTCAAGATGAGAAGCTTATCTGTTCATGAGAACAAAGACCTTTCGGAAGAGGATATCGACTTAATAGCAAGGACGGAACACAACCGCTGGAATATAGAGCGGTTGCTGATGGGATTCAGCCCCTACCCGCTTTCCAAGCGTATGGCATTTAAGGAAGTTCTGTCTTCTAACAACCATAAAGCGAAAGAAGAGTTGGCCGAAAAACTTAAAGAGGCAAAAGAAAGACGGTTTAAGCACAAAGACATTGCCCCGTATGATGAACTTTTAGACGGTTCCAAGAAATACGACCGGACAATCGTCAAGAACATCTTTAATGTATCAAGAATATGATTAAACCAGCAGAATTTATCCATCCAGAAGATGCAGCCTGTTTATGACAGTTGAAAATGTCTAGACATAAGACAAAGCAATATCTAAGTATAGAGTAAGAGTAAATCAATAAACTATAATCTTATGACCCACGATGTGTTTATAAGTTATTCTAGTAAAGATAAAAACGTGGTTGATGAAATATGCAATCTATTTAGCATATACTCAATAACGTATTGGCGGGATACGAACGAGGTACATATGGGCGGAAAATTTATGGAGGACATAGTTGATGCAATCAATGCCTCATCCATCGTTTTGTTCATCTCGTCAGTTGATTCAAATCATTCAATTTACACGGCCAAAGAAGTCGCATTTGCATTCAATGCCGGTAAATATATTATTCCATACAAAATAGATGATTCTTCATTTAGTAAAAATCTGCAATTTGTTATGACAGATTTGAACTGCATCAATGCAACTCCTTATTCACAGCAAAAGGCAGAATTACTTATTCATGATATTTTGTCCTTATTACGAGGAGAGAGACATAAAGAAATGCACAAAACGCATAAGCGTGAATACATTGATGTTGAGAAATGGGACGAGCCTGGTAACAGAATTTGGCGGTACCTTAGAAAAATATTTCAAGATAAATAATAAATAAGTAAGTCATGGGAAAAATTAAAATTGATGGTTCTATTATTAGTAGAGCCACACAGGGAGAAAAGGATGCCATAATGGCCATGTTTCAGACATTTATGTCTGAGGACGAGAAAATTATCGCAGTAGAGTATTTTGGTAAATATGGAATTGCTGAATTCAACTTGCAAATGCAACAGAATTCTGATT
>UMEP01050825.1_pt1 | contig 13431 bp, 6 predicted proteins | sample 1964771 | NCBI WGS metagenome assembly UMEP01 (sample SAMEA4836022, study PRJEB28245) | human gut metagenome | biome: gut microbiome; material: fecal sample | place: Denmark | collected 2008 | reverse complement strand
TTGTTGTCGCGAGCGAACTCACGCTCGCCCTGGTAGACCTGGATGAGCACGGACGGCTGGTTGTCTTCAGCGGTGGAGAAGACTTCGGAACGCTTCGTCGGGATGGCGGTGTTGCGCTCGATCAGCTTGGTCATGATGCCACCCTTGGTTTCGATGCCGAGGGACAGCGGGGTCACGTCGATAAGCAGGACGTCCTTACGGTCGCCCTTGATGACGCCGGACTGCACGGCTGCGCCGACGGCCACGACTTCATCCGGGTTCACGGACTGGTTGGCTTCCTTACCGCCGGTGAGCTCCTTGACGAGCTCCTTGACGGCCGGCATACGGGTGGAGCCACCGACGAGGACCACGTGGTCGATGTCGGAGACACCGATACCAGCGTCGCGCAGCACGTTGTTGAACGGGGTGCGGCAGCGGCCCAGCAGATCGGAGGTCATTTCCTCGAAGTGCGCACGGGTCAGGGTCTCGTCCAGATGCACCGGGGTGCCGTCAGGGGTCATGGCCAGGTACTGCATGGAGATGGAGGTGCTGGTGGAGCTGGACAGTTCCTTCTTGGCCTGCTCGGCAGCTTCCTTCAGACGCTGCAGGGCGATCTTGTCCTTGCTCAGGTCAACGCCGTACTTGTTCTTGACTTCGCCGACGAGCCAGTCGATGATCTTCTGGTCCCAATCGTCGCCGCCCAGGTGGTTGTCGCCGTTGGTGGCCTGCACCTGGATGGTGGAGAAGCCGTCGTCGTCCTTGCCGATTTCCAGCAGGGACACATCGAAGGTGCCGCCACCGAGATCGAAGACCAGGATGCGCTCGTCTTCCTTGCCCTTTTCAAGGCCGTAGGCCAGTGCGGCTGCGGTCGGCTCGTTGATGATACGCAGGACGTTCAGGCCCGCGATGGTGCCGGCGTCCTTGGTGGCCTGACGCTGGGCGTCGTTGAAGTATGCCGGGCAGGTGATCACGGCGTCGGTGACCGGTTCGCCAAGGTAGGCTTCGGCGTCGCGCTTCAGCTTCATCAGGACCTGGGCGGAAATCTCCTGCGGGGTCCACTTCTTGCCGTCGATCTCAACGGTCCAGTCGGTGCCCATGTGGCGCTTGACGGAGCTGATGGTGCGGTCGACGTTGGTGACGGCCTGGCGCTTGGCGACTTCGCCGACCAGGATTTCGCCGGACTTGCTGAAAGCCACGACCGACGGTGTGGTGCGAGCGCCTTCGGCGTTCACGATAACGGTGGGCTGGCCACCTTCAAGAGTTGCGATGCAGGAATTGGTGGTACCCAGATCGATGCCAACTGCGCGTCCCATAACTTGTCTCCTTTGTAGATAGGTTCGCTATGCGTTTTCTGTTCTGTTCGTTCTTTCGCCCGAGTTTCGGTTTGCCGTCTCTCGAACTTTCCAAAACTTGAGCCTACACCACTCAACTTTGAATCGCAAGCGATTATTCCCAAATCTACAAAAAAGTTGAGCTCTCTTCGCTCAACTTTTTGCCGGGTGCAATCTTAAGCGCAATCTCAGGACACGATTTCAAGGTTCGATCGTCATCGAAAGCAATCGAAAAACGCAGATAAAAATCCGGACCACACTGTGATGTGTGCGATCCGGATCCAATCTGCGATCTTCAGATCACTTCAGATTTTCAGCGGCTGATCTTGGCGGTCTTGACACGCACGCCGGAGACCGGAGTGGAGCTGTCGGAAGCGGAGACCACGTTGCCGGACTTGTCCTTGAGCTCGTAGGAAAGCACTGCATCGCCGTTGAATCCGGTGGATTCGGCCACATACTTGCCATCGGCGAGCCTGACTTCGTCTTGGCGTTGCCGTTGCCGATGGCTGCAATGCGCCGAGCGTCGCTACGGATGCGACCGCTGCGATTGCGCCCTTCAAAGCTTTGTGCTTGCTCATGTTTCTTCTTTCTTCCATGCAGTTTCTTCCGTGCCGTCCAACCTGCCGTTTCGGTTGCGCCCGTTAGGTAACGCCCGTTTCGACCATGTTTTCCGGCTGCGCGGAACCTTTCCGCAACTGCATTTGCTTGGATCTTTCGATTCCACTGCTCACGCTATGCGCCGCAAGCCAACGCACACCGCACTACAGAAGAACGGCAGATGAACACTCATCGCCATATGATGACCGCAACATATCCACCGCATGAACAGGGGGAATACGGCCAATAAAATCGCCATATTCCGTCAAACAACACCCCCACCGCACCCCACAAGCCAAAATCCCCCACTGGCTGGATAAATCCAACCTCTCAGACCCCACTCACACGCCAAAAATCCCAGTGACTGGATAAAAACCACCTCTGACGCACCACTCACGCGACTAAATCATCCAGCCACTGGGAAAAATGCCCGCGCCACTCAGCCCCGCGCAACCCGCGCCGCGCGCGTGGCCTTTACGGCCACGAACACGGACCGCACCAGCAGCACGCACAGATAGCAGGCGAACATAATCGCCCCAACTCGTGGCGAAACCTCCCCCGCAATCCACGTGCCGAGCGGCGCGGTCACAGCCGCCGTCACACCAATAATCAGCGCGGTTTTCACATGCGCTAGCCTGCGCTTCAAGTTCGCCGCGCTGGTCGTGATCGAATTCGGAAACATTGCCAACAGCGAAGTGCCGCGCGCAACCAGGTCGGACGCGCCAAACAGCATCGACAGCGACGGCACCGCAAGCGCACCACCCCCAATGCCCAGCAGCCCCGCCAGCGTGCCGATGACCACACCCAGCAACGCCAAGCCAATGCCGGTCACCACCGTCATGACGATCTGGTGGTCGCGCGACGGCACAAAACTCACCTGATTGATCACCACGAACACGAGAAACGCCACGAAAATCCACCGCAGCACCAGTTCCGGCAGCCGTGACAGCAGCCAACTGCCGATCTGTCCGCCAATGAACATGCCGCAGAACAGCAGAGCTGCGGCGAGCCAGTCGACGTGCCCGCCGGTCGCGTACGAAATGACGCCGGAAATGGAGGTCGGCACGATCGCCAGCGTGGACGTGGCGGCCGCGTTGCGTTGCGACAGGCCGAGCCAGACGAGCGCGGGCACGATCACCGTGCCGCCGCCGATGCCGAACGTGCCCGACAGCACGCCCACCAGCATGCCGACCACAATCAGCACGATGATGCTGCGCGCCGACCCATCAAGCGCCGTCTCCCCCGCTCGCGATTCCATCTTTTGCGATTCCGTTCGTACGGCATCCGCCCGATCCGCAGTTTCCCCTTCATCACACATGGCAGCTCCTTCCACGTCTTCCGCGCCCGATACTACCCACCTGCCGCGCGCAGTAATCAGCCGATTCCATAATTTTGCGATTTCGCCGCCGCAGCGCCCGGTTCACGCGCTTTCTCGCTTATAGATGGCGGATTCGCGGGATCGACGGATGGTATCTCGCTTATAGATGGCGGCCCCTTGCGGAAACAAGACATCTAGGGGGTATGCATGCTACCCCCTAACGACCTATTGCCCAAACCGACCCGCCACCTATAAGCGAGATACCACCGGACGCCCGGCCAAATCCGCCATCTATAAGCCAGATATCCAGCCAAAACCACGACCGCACGCCTACACCGGCACACCCGCGCGCCTACACCCACGCAAGACCCATTGCACACACCCCCGTACGCACACGACCGCGCGCGGACCGGCAAAATCGCAAGTCATGAGCGAAAAGGGGCATCAAAAGCACCCAAAACAGCCCGAATCACACCCCCATCCGCTCACAGACAAGCAAAACCAGCCCAACTCACAAGTCGTGAGCAAAAAGGGAGGCCACCCAACATCAAAACAGCCCGAAACATCCAGAATCGTACCCCCATCCGCTCACAACCGCGCCAAAACCGTCAAAATCGCAAGTCATGAGCAAAAGGGGCATCAAAAGCGTCCGAAACAGGCCGAATAATACCCCCATCCGCTCACAACCCATGCTTCAGCACGATTCAGGCCATATGCGCACCGCAACAACACCCCTGCGCAACATCAGACATGCACACGCACGCAAACACAAGTACACACACTGAAACGCAACACGTACCACAAGCACACAAACACCACGCACCACATACCGAGCACGACCAGACGCACACCCCCGCACACCGGAGAAGCGATGTCACCGGCCTGCGGCGGCGCTAGGCTAGACACTACCCCCGAACACCAGACGAATGGCGCGCGCCGGCCCCGGCGCACAACCCGTGCCGCACAATCCAGGAGCGCCGCCATAGCCGCGCGAGCCCCACAAAAGCGCAGCCAGCCACAAACACGAGCAGTCCGATCACCGCAGCCGCCACGGCTGTCATTTCGCCCGGCTCGTCGTATTGCGTCTTGTCTGGCACTTTCGGATTCGGAATCCGGTGCCCGCGCACGAGCAGCCTGTGTGAGTTGACACCGTATGGCGTGCAGGTGATCAGCGTCGCGTAATCGGCCCCGGACTCAATATTCAGCTTGCTGATTTCGCTCGGCAGCACCACTGAGATCTGGTCCACTTGGTACGTGTAGGTTTCGTCGAGCACGTGGAATGCGAACGTGTCGCCTTTTTGCAGCTCGTCCAGGCCGGTCAGCAGTCGGGCGGACGGCAGGCCGGTGTGTCCGGAGACCACCGCGTGCGTGGTCGCTCCGCCTACGGGCAGCGATGTGCCGGCCAAATGTCCGGCGGCGATCTGCAATACGCCGTCACTTGTGCCGTGATAGACGGGCAGTTTCACTTTGATGCGCGGGATGGTCACGTATCCCATGATGCCGGTGCCGGTCACGTCGAGCGTTTCATCATATTCGCGCTTTTGCGCGTCGGTCATGTGCCACCGATCGCCGTTCGCGGCGAGCCGTTCGTTGTATTCGTGCGCCGCTTTCAGCATGGCTTTGCGTTCGGCGCCGGACATGTCTTTGGTTTGTTCCACGTAGCCTGCTACGGCGTATGACTGGTGCATGCGGTTCCACCAGTCGCTGAATGTCGGATACGCGATGAGGCCGAGCGCTGCGATCATGGCGATCGCGGAAACAGCGATCAGCACATTGAGCAGCGCATTCGATTTCTTATGCTTGGCAGCCGGTTTAACCTGCGCACCCGGTTTAACCTGCGCATCCAATTCGACTTGCGCAGCTGGCTTGGCGTCCGATTCATCCGTCACGTTATTTATGCTACGCCCGCTTCCGCAAAGCCGTCTTGGCAACGATCAGCAGCACCAAACCCGCGCCCAAGATGGCCACGGCAATCCAAGCGGCCTGCTGCACGTCGGCGCCGGTGTGCGGCTGGTCCGGCGTGGTGGGTGGCGTGTGCGTGTTGGTGATTTCAGTGGAGTCGCCTTCCACATCGGAGATGGTGGTGTAGCCGTCGGGCACCGCCGCTTCGACCACGGTCCATTCGTGGTCTGCATCGAGATCCGTCCACGTGTGCGTCCACTTGTTGGACTCGTCCAGTTTCACGTTTTCCACGGGCTCGCCGTCGCGCAGGAGTTTCACGGTGATGGATTCGGGGCGCTTGCCGTCGGAATTGTTCCGGTCATTCCAGATTTTGCGCACGGTGCGTTCCACGGTTTTCGGCGGTTGCGCCACACATTCGGTTTTCGGTTCGATACTCAGCACACGTGACCCGCCGGAGACGCCGTCTTCGGGCACTGCGACGAGCATGCTGCCGGAAGAGCACGTCCATGTCTGGTTCTTTCCAGAAGCACCGGTTCCGGAAGCACCGGCAACCTTCACGTCAACGCTGTCAGCCACAGCCAGATACAAGCCGTCGCTCAGCCCAGTGAACGTCAGGTGCCCGGAAGCATTGGTCACCCCAGTCGCCGTGGCATCAGGCTTGTTCACCGCGATGAGTCCGGCGAGCGTGTTGGCCATGTCTCGCCACGTCTGCGCGTCCTTGCCGGTCATCTTCGACCAGTCGACGGGGTACGCGGTGGAGTCGGTGAACGGTGCGACGGGTTCGAAGGTGGCGCCGCCGCTTGCCGGGATCTGTCCGACTTTGTAGAGGTTGAAGCTGGCGTCCGAAATGGCGAAGTTGGTAGAATCGTCGCCAGTTTCGGAGTCCGAGCTCTTATGGTGGTACGAAATGGCGATGCTGCCGCTGGCAGAGTCTGTTGTTGGAGCCGCGACGGCATCGCGAGTAGTGAATGCACAGGCTGCCGCGGCGAATGTGGCGGCGATTGCGCAGCATGCGGCGATGACGCGGCTTGCGATCGTGCGTTCCTTCATTGCCGACCCCTCTTCTGTGGATTGGAAAGTAAGCATGTTTGATTCGCCCCCAACGGCAAACCGGAAAATATATGGAGCCAGGCTGGATACTCAAGAAAATTAGGCAGTGTACAAGGGATTGAGGTGGTCCAGCCCAGCATATGTGGGTTCAGTTATTATTTAATTTTTAAATTATGTATTGCGATTCCCGTAAGCCGCTGCTGACTTGCGTCAACGCGGCTCACGGGTTTCACATGGTTACTTCAGATTCTTATGGAATCCGGAGGATCAGGCATTGCGACGACGCAGAGCCATCACCAGGGTCGCGCCAGCAAGCACGAACACGGCGATACCAGCCACGTACAGCAGCACGGTGCCCATGCCGCCGGTGGACGGGAGGTTGGAGCCCTTCTGGTTCACAACATCTGTAACGACCTTACCGGTATCGGTGGCGCCGCTCTTGGTGCCGATCATGAGGCTGGTCAGCTTCGGATCGATGGACGTGGCATCATGCTCAGCGGTGATTTCAAAAATCGTGTCAGCAGCGGTGTTGAAGCCTGCCGGAGTCTTGGTTTCCACGAGCTTGTACTTGCCGTCATCGACACGCTTGAAGGAAGCGGTGTACTTGCCATCCGCGGTCTTGGTGATGTCCACCTTGCCAACGTTGGTGGTGTAATCGTTCGTGGCGCTATCGAACTTGTAGAGCGTGAACTCCGGCAGATCGTTGTCATCCGGGGTGCCGCCGTTGAAGGTCTTGTTGATGTCCAGCTGGTAGGTGAACACGATGACCTTGTCGGTCGGGGTCTTACCGGTGTTGCCTTCGCCGCCAACATTCGGGTTGTTGGAGAACTCAAGGGAAGCCTCGTTCGGGTTGCCCGCAGCGCCGATCACAGCGTTCTCGTTCAGCGTGGACGTGTATTCGACGGTGAACTTGCCACCGGCGGCAACGGTGATTGCGCTGCCATCAGCGTCCTTGACGGTCTTCGCGTCAGTGATGGTGATGTCGAAGGTGTCGTTATCGGTGGCGGGAGTCTCAAGAGTGTAGGAGTCAGTGCCAAGAGTCTGGTCGCCGTACTTGACGACCACGGAATCCTTATTGAAGGTCAGGCCAGCGGACTGCTGATCGTGGAAGACCAGCTTGTAGGTCTTGTAAGCTGCGAAGTCTGCTTCGTTCGTCGGCAGGGTGGCGGTCAGCTGGAACGGCACTTCGTCGTTCACATCGTAATCGGCGGAATCCTGCCAGTCGCTCTTATCACCAGTGGAGTCGTTGACGTCCTTGACCTTCTTTTCGAAGGTCGGCTTGTCGGCCTTACGGTTCACAGTCACCGGGCCGTTGACCTGGACAATGAACAGCGTTGCCGCGTCGTCGCCAGTCACAGCGTCCTTATCCTTAAGCAGGTAGTAGCCAGCAGGAGCGGACAAAGCCGTATTGGCGGAAACCTCGCCAAAGGCAGTACCAGTCAAATCAACGTACGGAGTGATGGCTGCCAGCTTTTCCGTGTTGTCAGCAGAAGCATTCTGAGCAATCTCAACAGCAGCCTCGGCAGCGGACTTGCCCTTCGTATTGCTCTCGTTGAAGTTTTGACCCGGCTTGATATTGCTCAGCGTGCCATTGCTCAGATCGCCAGTGAAGACCTGATACACGGAGTAGGTGTGCGCGTCGGTCGACGGCACGGTGATGTCGTAGTTGTTTTCAGCCGCCATGGCGGTGGAGGCGCCGGCGAAACCGGCGACGGCCATTGCCGCGGTGGCTGCCACAGCTACGAGGCCCTTGAGAACCTTATTCATTGTTCTCCCTTTCTTTCTTGTTTGAAATCTTGAATCTTCAGTTATGTGTGTTCAGTTATTGCCTAGTGGGCATTGGGGTCGCTACGCTACGGTCCAGCCCCCTTCCCCTAGACGAGTTCATCATTGCCGCCTCCTGACCTTGAGGGCCATTCCAGCCGCAACAACACTTATCAACGCCACGGCCATCGCCGTCGCGTAAATCCAAGAGTTGCCAGTTCCACCAGTCGCCGGCAACACCACCCCCGGCTGATTCTTGATGTCGCCAACCGAGAAGTTGAACACTGAGGAGTCGTAATTCGCAGGGGAAGTCGTGAAATTGCCGGTAGCATCGCCAGCGGCCGACGCAACACCGTTCGAGTTCCACTGGCCAGTGCCATCAGAGCCACTGGCCGGACCGAACGTGAACTTGCGGACGGTGGAATCGACATCGTAACCGTCAGGCGCCTTGGACTCGACGAGCGTGTACGTACCCCACTCCAAGCCTTTTAGCTTGAACTGGCCTTCGACCGGATCCACATCGTAAATCGGCTGGACTTCAGAGGCGGAGCAAGCATTACCCGCTCCCAACTCGCAGTCCGTAATCGTGATCGGCGACTGATGGTCATTGACAATGTCGGTATACACCGCCTTACCGTCAGTGTCCCAGCCGAAGTTTGCAGTCTTCGTCAGCTTCCACTCCGAGCCTCCAAGCTTCTTGGTATTCGTGGAATCCGAAGAAATCTTGTTCCAGGAAATCGTGCCGGTATTGCGGATGTTCGGAATCTTGTTATCGTTAATCAGACCGCTATTACCATTCGTAATCGAAACCGATGTAACGCCATTCGTGGTCGTAATCGTCACCGTATACGGACCGGCGATGCTGTAGCCGTTCGGCGCGACCGTTTCGGTGAGCGTGTACGTACCGTCTTCAAGGTCGACCACCTTGAAATAGCCAGCCCTAGTGTCCATATCGCACTTGCCCTTGGCGTCGCCGCAGGAGTAGACGATGGGAGCCGCACTCGTGCCGGAACCCTCGGCATCGTTGACGGCGATCACATCTGTCTTGCTGGACTTCAGCACCGCAGTGGACACGCGAGCCCTCACCTTGGCGGCAGAAGAGGCGAACTGACAACTCTTCGGCTTCGTTGGCTGCTTGTCGGAATTGGTGTTCACGTACATGTCGGTGTAGGTGCCACTCCAGAATTTGAACGGATCACCTTCCGCGTTTTGACCGTTGCTGTTGTACCAACCATCGCTGTTCGGACTATTACCATTGCGGAAGTAATAGCCGTGATTCGCTGCAACGTTCGCCTTCGGGATGCTGGCCACCACGTAGCCACTGCAGCCAGAAGCATTTGTCATCCGAACCGCCGGCCAATTCGTGCCAGTCTTTGGCTGATAATGCAGGTAGTACTCTTCCCAATTGACCGTGGACTTCTGGAAGTACACGTTGATGGTGGAGTCATCCCTCACTGTGATGGTGACGGAAGCCATGGCATTGGATGAGGTCACCACGGTAATGGTGGACCTGCCGGCCTTCTTGCCAACGACAGTAGCGGTTTTGCCTCTACCCGCTACAGTAGCAACACTGGTGTCGCCACTGGACCACGATGTGATGGTATCGTTGGCCGGATCTGTAGTGGCCGTCAACTCGATGGACTTGTTGAGGCCAACCTTCGTAGAGCCAGAGATGGTGACGGTACCGGTGGTGGTGCTTCCGCCGCTACCGGAGCCGCCGCCGGTACTGCAGCCGGAAGGAGCAGTACTCACGGCTTTGTAATTTTCGACAGTCGCCACGGTCTGGTTGGCATCTGTAGCGAAGTTCCCATCAGGGCTATTGTCCTTGTGGTACCAATTGCTGCCCTGGTAAAACAGGTACGTCACTGCTTTAAGGTCAGGATTCTCAATTGTAACGGTCAAATAACCAGTGCAGCCTTCGGCAGAAGTCATCACGGCATCTTTCCAAGAGCTCGTGTCGTCCGGAGTAAACGAATAATGCAATTTCGTGTTGCCGAAAGTGTATCCATCTGCCTTGAAATAGAACGTGGTGCTGTTCTTTGGCGTCGGCTTGATAATCGTGCCAGTCGGAACAGTCACATTGACAGTCGCGCAAATATTCGTGGCGGCAAGAGAGCATGCGGTAACGGTACCATCGCCATCGTTGACGGCAGTAACCTTGCCATTGTCATCAACCACTACGGAACCGGTAGCAGTCCATGCGACGCCTTGCGGCACACCGTCGGTCTTATTATCAGTTCCGAAAACGGAAGCAGTGAGATCGAACGGAATACCGTCTTTCATCATAATAGATTCCGGCGAATCCGCACCGTTGTAATAAATCTTGACCGACTCGGCGCTCTTGGTTGAATCCGTGATCTGGTAAGCGGTCTGACCGTCAGAAGTGGTCAACTGCCATTCCGAACCGGACAGCACCTTGCTGGGATCAGAGCCGTCGACTTTCGACCACTCCAGCGAGGCGCCCTTCTTCACATTAATAATCTGATTACCCTCGACGTCAGTCCATGTGGTACCATCAGCCGATTCCTGCACATTTTGAACAGTCGAACCACCTGCACCAGCAGTGATTCTATATACCTTGTCAGAAACCTGATAGCCATTGGCGGAGGTGATTTCCTTCACATAATATATGGCTTCCGGATTCAAGCTACCGATTTGAATGGTGCCATTGTCAACGTTGTCAAGATCGAAGGCACCACCGTCCTTGACAACGCGCAAAGCGTTTGCCCCGGCCTTTGCATCCGCATAGTTCTTGAACACGCCCCACGTGGTGCCGGCGAGCTTGTTCTTGCTCGAATCCACCTTGTTGATCTGGATTACCGCACAGGAGGAGTTGAACGTGCCGTTCCAGGGGAGGTTATGACGCTCCTGGTCCATGTTGATTACAGAGGCAGTCTTGCCTTCCCAGCCGTTGCTGTTGACTCCAGCAACATCAGCAGCCACCGTCGGGTTGTACATGCTGAAGTCACCGCCGACGTACACGCGACCGTTGGTGGTGACATGGTCTTCGAAATTGCCGTTTGGAACCAAAATGCTGCCAAGCATGGCGGCGGCAGGATCATCATCCGTCTTCTTGTTATCGCTTGCGCCTTCATTGGCGACGCCACCACGAATGGTCACCTGGGTCGCATTCTTGAAGTTCCACATGATCTTCTGCGCGGCGGTGGAGTAGGCGGTCTTTTGATCTGTCGTGGCAGCCTTAGAGTAACCGTCACCAATCTCGAGGCCATTCCACCAGAAACGCCAGCCAGTATGGAAGTCAACGTTGCCACTGACATTGATTACGACCGAGGCATCATTCGGAATATTGGTGAACATGAAGTCAACGCCACGATAGCCGCTAGAGGAAAGCTGATCTGCGGTGACGTTGAAGACCTGCATGGCAGAGCCTTTGCCAGCGGAATCCGCATCACCAGTGAATGTAATGAGCTTTTCAGCATTTGAGCCGGAATCATCGAATTTGAAGCCGTACTGGATTTTGTTCTTCGTGCCGTCGTAATTGTAGTGGTGACGCATGTAATAGCCGTCCGAATAAGTCGCACTCGTAGTTGAAGTCTGGGATGCCTCGGCCGTACCGACCTTGGCATCGGCAACATACACGCCCTCGCTCTTTTGCAATCCGGCGAGCTGCTTGGACAGACCTAAGACGTTATCAGCGTAGAAAGTAGAGTAGTCCTTCGTGGCATCGTTAAGTTTGACACTATTCAAGCCAACAGAGTCAAATTTGACATTCGTATACTTATTTCCGTCAGCGTCAACGGTAGCTGTGGCGTCCCATACGGAACGGCCGGCGTTGGATCCGGAGCTATTCTTGTCGGCATTGAGATGCCAGCTGGTATTGCCGTTAATCCGGGCGGAATACCACGTTACATTATTACCAGTGCCCTCGTTCTGCACAAATGCGCGACCTGTGGAACCATTATCGAAGCCACCGAGAGCGGAAACGCTCTTGCTCGGATTGTCCGCATCCCACATATTGCCCGTGGAATTACTCGTATTGGATGTGCTGTTGCCAGCCACCACCAGCACATCACTGCCGGACTGCGGACGGAACTGAGCGCCGAAACCAACTACGCCGAATCGGAAGCCGTTGCTGCTCCAACTTGTTTTCGCGCCGTTAGTGGCAAGCTTACCGTTGACCAGCGTGAGGCCTTCGGCCTCCACCGCATAGGACTTGTCAATCTTTTGAACCGAACTGAGATTAGCGTAGGTACCACCATTGTTCTGGTTGTTGGCGCCCACGTACATATTGCCGCCCACATAAGTGGCCACACCAGAATCGACAGTGGAAGCACTGACATCGTCGCCCAAGCTGATCGACTTCGGCGTGCAAATGCCCGGTTCTGCGGAAGTGTCAGCTTTGGCATTGTAGGTGGGGAGGAGGGAAGTTACTGCTACGGTGGCCATCATGGCTACCGCTATGGCGGCGGCGGTCAGGGAGCGGGTACGCGAAAGCACGCGACCGGTTGCCGATCGCGTTCCTGCATAGTGTCGTGGTGCGTTGCCGACACCATTACGCCATTGCCTCATCTTGTCCCCTATCCGCAAAGTGTTCACCCTTCTGAGTCCCTCAACTCGAGGGTTGATATCCTTTGCATAATGCCGTTATCACTTCTGTTTTACGTATAGCTTCTGCGCTGTTCCCATCTCCGGCAACACAGCCGGAAACCTCTGTTTTCCCTTTTTCTCTGACCTACGGTTTACTATGATAACCTTTGCAGTTATGAAAACAAAATGAAACAAAAAGAACCCACATCCCCTCCCCCGATACGTTTTTTCGTCCCCTCTCACGGGGACAACGCTTTAAAGCCTGATATTCAACGGTTTGTCAACGATTGCAAAATCAAAAAACACATGCTGATCATTGAATGAAATTCATCATTCATCAGCCCCCGATTGGCGTGTCATGAAACACATCACTGCAAATTGTTTCATTTTTTTTCCTGAAAACGTATGCCACACACCGTGACTACAGTGGGGGTATCCCTTATCAATCCACCCCAGGCCATCACAATCAGCCCGTCGGCATTGACGGGCTGCGGAAGGGTAATGAGACTCGGCTCTCAGCGGCCAGTGCCGTACACGGAATCGGTGCCGCGTAGTACGAGCTGGGCGCGCACAATCTCATGCGCGTTCTCAAGCGGCTTGCCTTCGATAAGCTTCATGGCCTTTTGTGCGGCCGCGCGACCCATCGCATACGGATCCTGGCGCATGGTGGTCAGGTTCACAGTGTCGGCGTACGGCGAATCGTCGAAGCCGATAATCGAATAGTCACTCGGCGTGTGGTGGCCGTAACGTTCCAAACGCAACACCAGCGGAATCGCCATCATATCCATCTGGCAGCAGATCGCGTCCGGGAACTCGTCCAACGCAAGCAGCGCGGTCAACGCCGAGTCGGCGAAGGTCTTGCCACGCGGCACAGAGACGACGCGCCACTTGAAGTCATGGGAGGCCCCCATCGTCTTGCAGGCGCGGATGAAGCCCTGTCCT
>UMEP01081921.1_pt1 | contig 13475 bp, 6 predicted proteins | sample 1964771 | NCBI WGS metagenome assembly UMEP01 (sample SAMEA4836022, study PRJEB28245) | human gut metagenome | biome: gut microbiome; material: fecal sample | place: Denmark | collected 2008 | reverse complement strand
GTTAATTACCAAATTCTTAGGACTACTGGATTTAATAAGGCATGGTTTTATAATGATACCAACAACAGCGGTGAGCTTCGGATGGTTATCGCCGACAAGAACGATATGAGCCAGCGGTTAAGGTATCCTGTAACCAATGACGATAGCCGTGAGATACTGGTGACGGAGGTTGATCAGAAGATAAATATAAATGACTATTTTAACGAGGTCAAAGACGATACGAACAATCTTCCGATATGGGTTAAGGATGTGAATGACATTGACCGTAAGATCGACCCCAGGGCTGTCGATTATCATCGGAGGTGGCGGGATCGTCTTCGTGGCGATTGGTTCTTGGCTAGGTTCGTGAATGACATTGAGAGCCGGTTCAAGATGATAGTGCGTTGGTTTAGCAATGAGGAGAAAGTTTATTGATTTATTAACATATAGGGGGGGGTATTTTGCCGCCTCTCCCTTGTATATTAAAACGATATGGAGGATTTTATTAGTAAGTACGATGGTAATCAAATAGACAGTAGACTTGATAAGGTCAAGGATATGGTTGGCGCCACGGCGTCCGGGGCTGGCGCTGCGGGATTGGTGCCGGCTCCTGCTAAGGGGGATGAGGGTAGGTTCCTTTGTGGTGATGGTACGTGGAAGGACACAGTAGCTAAAAGTGATGATGAGGATGCTTTTTTAGCTATCATCTTACAGCTTGTAGGAGATCAATCTACTACTTTGCCTCAATCTCAATATAATACTATAAAGTCGTTGTTTGATGGTAGTTCTACGTCCAATGTCAGGATGATAAGACCTAACAATTCTTTTGTAGAAGCGTTAGGTGGCGTGAATATTAATGATTTGATGGTTTTTAATGATCAAAGGAATGATTGTATCACTATTTATATCAGCGCTTCAAATAATTCCCTTAATATGGGATTTTCAGATATATCTATATCTGTTTACCCTAATTTGAATGTTGAATATATTAATTCTTCTTTAAATATAGCATCATCAGATAACACCGAGATAGTTATTGTAAGGTCTTTTGGGAATACAGAAGATAATATAAATTTTGATAATCAGCTTCATCTTAAGTTGAAAGGGACTGGGGATAAAGCATTGATGGATAATGGGTTATATCAGGATATAAGAGGTATAGACATATCAAGTTATCTATTAGAACCTGGGACTATTGATATAGTATCATCTATAACCAAATCAAAATATGATGATATAAAAAGTTATATTCTAAATAATTATCATATGTATCTTTCACGAGTGGTATCTGGCTCCGGTCTTACGGCGGCTTTTAATTCATATATCATAGCAAGTTATATTTATGATGCCGCTTATTTGGTATTTTTTGATCCGAATTCTTCAAAAATGAGTAAGATAAAAATTAATTGTGATACCTATGAGGTAAGTACTATTGTAATTTAAATATTTGATGTTATGGCAACAGGAAAAGCTAGCGGTAAGAAGAAGGGCAAATGCCCGAAATCAGGATGTATCAAGAAAGTAGGGAGTGATTGGCGAGTGGTCAGTAACAAGACCGGTAAATTATGGCCGGCCAAGTACAAGTCGAGGGATTCGGCTAAGAAAGCCTTAGCGGCTTATCATATGCATTGATGGTATAGGCGGGTAGATGATATGAATCATGTATCCGCTTACTGTTTTAATCTACATGCTATTATGCCTATCTTTGTGAAAAACATGATTTATGGCTAAGAAAGATAAGAAGGAGGAAATCCCTTCATGGATAAAGGATTTGTATAAGGAAGATCTTGATCGTGTCGTAAGAGGCGAGCGTCCTATGTATTTCAGGGGTATGGATGATAGTCCTTTGAGAAACGTGTCCCCGGAGTTTGATATCCTTAGCGGAGGAGCCGCAGTTAAAGGCATGAATGGGATAAGAGGTGCGTTGTCCCCGTTGAATAATGGCATGGGTAATTATAATTTCAGTATCAGGGGTATAAATAAGAAGATAGGTGAGTTGGTTGATGAGGCGGGGCTATATTTACCTGAGAAATTAAGACCTGTATATCGGACTGTGGTGGATGCTATGTCGAGTTCCAAGGATAAGGGGTTGGATCATATCACACAGCCGTTGGCCAACGCCCTGTACCCAGCTGACGAGCGACGGGACCGGCGTCTGGACGGGGAGCACCCCGTTGGTTATGTGGATGCCATAGACGGTATATGGCCCATGGAGAAATATGGGCTATGGGGAGAGAAAATTGAGCGGAAAGCCGAAGGAGGTCCTACTGGTAATGATCCTATGTATGTAAGACAAGATGTATCTGATAGAGCTTCGTATTTAAAAGACATCATAGGTAACGCCATAAGAAGGAGGTTGTACGAGAATGTCACCCCTGATGTGGTAGCCTCAAATGCTAGCCTTCCTGACAAGGTCAATGAGTTTATATATGGCAGAAACGGGAAGGCTAACGTTGATGAATATAGCGATCAACTATGGGCGAGATTTTTATCTCAACCTAATAATCTAGATGGCAATAATAAGGAGATACGGATTCCTGATAATGTCATTACTGATATTGAGAAGATGTTCAATCGTGACACTAAGGATGAGATAAAGAGGTTGGATAAGAAAATACATGATACGGAGCAAGAAATATATGGCTCTGATAAGCCGGCTACAGATGATGCTTATGGTAGGCTGAAGCTTTTGAAAAAGTCTAGAGAATGGGTAGATGTTTTTGAGAAGAATCGTAATTCGGTAAGATCTGGAAAGCCTACGGTTTTTTCTGAATATGATTTTTATCCTGAGGCCGCTGGTGATCTTACCCCATTATCAGGATTTGGCAATTTTACAATTTATAGGCGTCCGGATGGGAGGTTAGGTGTTTACGACGTGTATGATTTTTATAGCGATGATCAAGAGTTTCCTGTCAATATAGCTACCAAGACGCTGGATGCTATAGGTGATAAGTTTGATGAGAGAGGTTCGTTTAAGGATTATAGTCCTCTCCCGGAAAGCGGGAAGGATGCTCTTATCCGTAACGCTATTATGTCTAAGAATAAGTTGGAGGATAAGGAGGATGGAGGCCCGGTAAATACAGAACGAGATTATGGTGCCGGTAAATACGTTATTGATCCAAACAGATCAGAGGATAATAGGATGGCCGTGTATGATGAGATATGGGACTATCTGACAGAAAAGAAAGGGATACCACAAACGCAAGCTATCGGCATCCTATCGAACATCGCCGCCGAGTCCGGAGGGGACACCGAAGCCCTAGGAGCCGCCGGTGATTTTGGCATCCAACAATGGCTTGGTCCGAGGAAGAAGGAGCTACAGCGCAGGTATGGGAAGAAACCGACATTGACACAGCAGTTGGATTATCTCGTGGATGAGTATCAAGGCAAGGTCCCAGGGTTAGGTTGGAATTACATCAATCAAGGAAAGTTTTTTGACAAGGACGCTCAAGGTAATGTATATAATTACTATATGTATTCTAAATCCGATTTCGATAACGCCGTCAACTACAAGGACGCTACCGTGGCATGGAATCAAGGATACGGTAGGCCTCTTGGATCGACCTTGAGAAATGAGAAGAGATTTGAGTTCGCTGATATGTTCGCTAATAGGTATGGTGTCCCGGAGAACGAGCCAATGAGATACGAGTTCGGACAGCGGGATTCGGGCACGGGGGACGGAGGTCAGCAGCCCGTACCTGAGACGGTAGCCCCTGCCGATCCTTCTTTGGCTTCCCGCTCTTCCATGGATAGCTGGTGGGAGAAGGAAGGTCAAGACCTGTTATATAAGATGCTAGCTCAATCAGGCGCCAACAGGAAAGCTATAGAGGATATCGCTAATAACATCAAGAACGATCCCCAATCAGAGGCGCAGATAGCGGAAGCTGAGCGTATGCGTAGGGAGCAGGCGAAAAGGCAGTTGGTGCTTAATATGATACCGGGGTTGATGCTGAATATAAAGAGTATGAGCAGAACTCAGAATTAATGCTATATTTGCGAAGTAATTAAACGTTTTAGATATGAAAAGATTGTTATTTTTATTTGCTATGTTATTGACGCCGTTCGCTTTGATGGCGCAAGAGGTAATCCCATCAGAAGGGACTATCACCATTGATCTAACTACCTTTACCGGTATCATGGCTTTTGTTACGATGTCAGCTACCCAACTAGCCAAGGTTGTGCCGTATATTGACACCCATAAGTGGGCTAAAGTCCTATCCGCCGTAGTCATAGGTATGCTGGTTTGTATATTAGCGTGGCTACTAAAGGTGTCTCCATTGCTTATAGGGAGTGAATGGTGGGAGGCTCTATTATATGGAGTGGCTGTAGGTCTCAGTTCTGCCGGTTTCTATGATTTGGTTAAGGCTATAGGATCATTATTCATAAAAAGAATTTAATTCTGTACATAATAATAGCATTTGCTGAGAGACTCATCGTTGTGAAATGATGAGTCTCTGTTTTTTTAAATTATCTTTGTGTCAGAACGAAATTAATTAGACATGAGCAAATACGTAATCAAGAGGAAGATACCTAAATATCAAGAGGCCGGGGAAGTCGGGTCGTATATGCTTGGTAATATGGACGGTATACAAGGGTTAGGTATAGAACCTTTGGTGAATACCAACCAAGGATTACCCGCGCCGGTCAATCCGCTAGGGATATATTCTTTGGATACTCCAGATCAGTTGAGGACTAAATACGCTAATGCTTTTGATCAGGATAATGTGTTCCCGGCTAGCTTCAAGGGTAGTTTACAGCGTATAGCTGAGAATTATCAGGACAATGGTATTACGCTTAATAACATAACTGTTAACGATGTTGATAAGTCTAAGACCGGTTCAGGCGAGACGGATGTTTTTGATTTTACCACCATCCCCTACTATGGCGCTGATGATATAGGGTCTAGATTCACTCAGATGGGTCGTGGTATAGGGCGTATGAGAAGCGAGGGATATGGTGATTTATCCACTGGGGCTAAAACAGCTAATACGATAACCACCATAGCCTCAGGAATTAGTGGTATCATGGGGTTGGCTCGTAACGTGGTTTCTGGGATAGCGTCAGAGAAAGGTACTCGTACCAATATCAGGTTAGCTCAGGAGCGTGAGGCCAGACAAAGAAGGCAATCCCAGATGCAGTACAAGGATGGTGGGGGTGTTTATCTAGGACCTAATAATAGGTTCGATAGCGGAAGCCTTACCGGTGAGTACCTGTATCCGTTACCTAAGTCGATGGAAGATCAAGCCAACGTAGAGGTCGAGAAGGGTGAGTACGTGACGCAGCCCGGAGAGGCGCCGATGGAGGCTATGGGGCAGAAGCACGCCGATGGTGGAACCCCCGTTTCCTTGGAGCAGGGGACGAAGGTTATTACCGACGACACAACCATAGAGCCGGATTTCGCTAAATACATCAGAGATACGTATGGGATCAAAGCCACGCCTAAGGATACGTATGCTACGTTAATGGATAGGTATAAGGCTAAGATCGGTCTTAAATCGGCTTACGATGATCAGAAAAAGGCGCTGGAGAAGCTGAAGAAAAACGATAAGATAGATGACGAGAATACAAGGCGTTTAAACGCCTCCGTATTATCTAAGGCTATAAATGATAGCAACGATACCGTTAATGGATTAGAGGGAAGATTTACGGACTTCGCTAATGTCATATACAAGGAGCAGGAAGACCGGAAGATGAAGAAGGATGAGGATACGTATTTCGCTAAGGGTGGTGAGATAGATAACATCATATCCAGATCTATGAAAGAATACGGTCTTACGGAGGAGGATATAGCTGAGGCTAAGAAAGAGCTGCTTAAGAAAGTGGCTGGTATTCGTCAGAAGATGGAGATAGGAGGCACGTCTTTGTTCGGTCGTAAATTAACCTTCCGCCCGATCGAGAATAGGTTCAACAATGATCCTAACTATTTCGGTTATCAACGCCAAGGAACTGATGGCTCTTATGGAGGTATTAATACGGATGAGAGGTTGAATTATTATAAGACATTCAATCCGGTCGCTTACGATGCTTATATGGGAGCTTCAGAGGGCGCTAGGGCTAGGGCATTGCAAGACGCTATCTACGGTCAGACAAGTAGCTGGATGGGCTTGGCTACGGCTGAGAACCCGATCATCGCCAACGCCGAGGCGCTTCGGGATTACACGACGCTCGTTTCCTTTGGCGGTGAGGATAGTCAAGGTAATTACCCGGAAGACAAGAAAGCCGCATATCATGATAGGATGAGAGACAATAAATTAGGTTTGTTTACCACATCTCGCCCTATGATCGGTCTAGACGTTGTTACAGAGGAACAGCATAAGGCTCTTAATGATGCTGGTATCACTCATTTTAGCCAACTATTCTCTGACAAGAACAAGGATGTCGTTAATAAGATACTTGGCGAGGATATGCTTAAGATGCAGGCATTGAGATCCATGAAAGGAATGGAAGGTCTTGATTTTATACTTGATCCTCATAAGGTGGCTCCCGGTCCTATGGATATAGGTGATGTGGAGGAACCTGATGTTAAACTGGATATGCCTGAGCTGATTGATCCCAATACACTCCCTAAGACCAATACAAATGCCGGTAAGTCGAACAGCGGCAATGGAGGCAGGAATATAGTGGGTGGCGGTCTTGACTTCCCCGAGGTATTTAGGATGACCCCGGGAGCCGTGACAACGGAAGGTCTGGAAAGGCATTACGCTCCTACCGTGGATCCGGTGTTGAGATCTGCTGATCAGTATATGGTTGAGACCAATCGTGCTTTCCAATCACAATTGGATCAGATGGGTAATGTCCCGGATTCCCAGAGAGGGGCTTTATCATCCAACCTACAGGCTATCATGAGTTCCAATATAGGTAAGTATATAAATGAGGTAGAACAAGGGAACGTGGCTCAAAGGACTTGGGCTGATAATGTAAACGCCCGGACTTGGACTGATACGTATGATAAGAATATAGCTCAACGTCAGGGTTATCAAAGTCGAATATTACAGGCTTTGGCTAATACTGACGAGAACTGGGCTAGGTATTTTGATAGCGTAAATGATGAGATCCAGCAGAAGTGGAATACGGCTACGACCATGAATACATTAAGGTCTATATTCGGGGATGTAAAGATTGGTCCCAATGGACAATTAATCGCTGATCCTCAAGGAGATATATTGAGTTATAGGATATTATATCCCGCTCAGGAAGTAACTAAAAGCAAGAAAGGATAAAGGATGGCTTCACAATATAGTATATTAAGGAATTACGGCAAGTACGTATCGCCCTACAACATGGATGTCATGATGCAGGGGATGGGATACATGCAGCAGAAGATAGATACCAATCGGCAGGCTATAAACGAGTATGCTGATTATATTATCAATTCTGACATTATAAAACCTCAGGATAGGGAATATCTTCAGAATAGGTTAAATGGGCTGATACAGGACGTGAATAACGTGTATCGTAAATCTAATTTGGCTTCCGACGGTATAGCCAGAAGTATACAGGCTCGTCTTGGAGAAGCTCTGGATACCCGTGTGTTGAACGCTATTGCCGGTACTAGGGAGTATAGGTCTTTCTCTCAGAAGATCGAAGATATGAAGCTTAATAATCCTAAGCAATATAGCGCTATAAATGAGGCTGTCGCTTTGTTACCATTTTATGAATGGGCTAATGACGGTCAGGTTGGTACAAGGATGAATCCTATTCACTACACTCCTTATACGGATTACAATGAGGAGATGAATAAGATGATGAAGGATTTCGTTAGTCTTAATAAAGGAAAGAAGTTTTCTGTTCCTGAAATAGTGGATGGTAAACCTACAGGGAGGATGAGGGATATTACTGTTGATGAGATGAGTCAATCTCAAATTAGATCAATAGCGGCTAGGTCTATATCTCAGAATGCTAAAGCTCAGATGCAGATAGAGGGACAGTATTTAGCCATGACCAATCCTGGCATGTTTAGTGGTATGACTACTGAACAGTTTGTTAATAAATATGTTTCTGGGTTTGACGCTGAAGAGAGCGTTCTTTTAGCCAAGCTCAAAGGGGCGGAGGCCAGCCCTTCCGCTAAGGTGGCTATCGAGGCTTCGTTACAGGAGGTTCGGGAGCAGCGCCGTGCGTTAGTGGAGGAAGCCACATCCTTTATTGGCAACAACATGAATCCCGCTAGGGCAGGGGAGTTTATTGTCCGTAATGAATTTCTTGATGGTGTATCCGCTAGATGGTCATACAATAATTCATCAGAAAGCTATAGTGCGGATGATTATTATTTTAAAGTAAGAGATCTTGATTTCAAGGAGCGGGAGTTCTCATGGAGACAAAAATCCAAGGAAATAGATCAGAATCTTAAGCTTAGGGAGATAATGACTAAAGAAGGTGGTAACAGTCCCGGCGCTTCTTCAGGTGTTATGATTGAGCTAGAAAAAGTTCAGCCTAATGTCACTCCTAAAAATATATTTGACAATCAGTATATTCAGAATGAAAACAATATATCAATAGGAGAGAAGGATTTAATATCGTCTTTAAATCCTGTTGATTTACGAGGTATAGAGAACGATATACAAAACAATCCCTCTATATATCCAGGTGGTGTTAATAGTGAGAATATTATGGCATGGATTACCAATAACGGTGGCGGGTCTAGTTCTGTGTTATCATCACCAGAAATGGTAGGTAGGTATGAGGCTCTTATGGCGGCGAATGATAACAGGAAGAAATATAGTAAGATAATGGACGAGGAAGTTGATTATCTTACGAATGCTTTTGATGTCGCTACGAAGAATATCCTTAATGATGCTATCAAAGATCAAGACTATGTTACTGGTGGTATTGATACATATACCGATAATGGTATGGTTAACGCAAGGGATGTTGGTAAGGATGGAGCGGTTATTGGAGGGAAGGAATACTCCGCTGAGGATGCATTGAAGATATCATCTTTGATAGGGCTGATAAGTGAGAATATTGATTATGTAGGTCATTCTGCGGATGACAATGAATTGATGAGATCCTATGTTGGGTTATTAAATCGTTATACTGGACAGGATTTTACTTCTGAGGATATAATTGAGTTTTCTAAAGTATTTAAGTATCTACGTAATCCGGTAATGAAAGCGGATATATCAGATTTATCGGATAAGGATAAGATTCTTAGGATTATAGGGTTTAATATGTCAAGAGCTGATGGTCCTACGCTTAGAAGGGAATGGTCTTCTTCCAATGTAGGTCGTAATATAGCTAAGGCTGTTCAGGATTCTAAAACAGTCTATGAAAGAAGATATGATGAGTTTGCTCCAAGATCATGGTCATTTTCCAATTCTACCAACGCTTCTAAAGAGGATAGGCGTATGCATGCTAAATTAGAGAGTCTGCTTTTGGCGAGAGCCGGTTTCTTGAATAAAGATAAAGATAGTAGACTTAATAATTATATATTGTATGCTCGTCCTACAGATAATCCTAATACATTTGATTTGGTAGCTATGGCTGGTGGAAAGAATATCGCTACGGTTCAAGTTACTAAAGAAGAATTAGATAGTATGGGGTATAGTTTGTATGAAAGGGAAAGAAATGTGAGATCGGAAGATTATGAATCCAAGATCATTCCTGTGTCTTTTTCTGCTACAACCAATAGACCTTACCAGAAATGGGCGCAGGCTAATTCGCTTGGTGCTTTCGCTACTGTCGAGAATGCGGCGGAGGAGGCTTCTAGGATGGTTGATAAGTATGATATTCAAAGTAATGATCTAGCTACATCTGAGCTTAATAAGAGGGCTATTAGGATAATTAATACGGTTTTGAGGAATTACAAGTCGTATGATGTCAAAGCTAAGGGATTCCCCGGAGGGGTTGAAGTTGGTATTTATTTCCATGGTCAAGCAAAGACTGGGACACCGCTTAAGGTATTAGAGTATAATACTGATTATGCTGATAATATCATGAAAATCATAAATATGTGTCCTCAGATGTATCTTACTCAAGCTGTGGTTGAGGCTATTAATAAGGATGTTATTGTAAAGGGTAGGGACATTAATGAACAGCATTCTGACCTTAGCAATCTTCTTTCGGTGTTGGATAAAGAGACCATAGATAAAATAGATGGTAAAAATGAACAGCAATAATAATAATGATATGGGGAATGTGATGAGGGATCAGGGATATTATGTTCCGACTCCATCCATTCCATCCCCTATGCTTTCTGGGGACAATATTTCTTCTATCCCTATTCCTGTCGGGATGAGTAGTTCATCGGATATGGATAATGATGTTTTATCCAGGGAAGGAAATAGAAGCATACCGTCATTGGTTGAGGGTATAAAAAAATCTGTAGAGACATCTTATCATGATGACGTAAGAGCCAGAAACTCGCTTTTCCAGATGATAAATGAGGTAGGTATACCTAAGGGTAATTATGATATAACTGGGAGCAAGATCAATCTTCGTGATTCAAGATATAGGTTATCAACAGGTGAGTGGATCCCTAAATATGAGAATTATATCAATAATATAGATAATGATGATCGTCTATCGAGAAGTCAAAGTGGTTGGGAGAAAACTTATAGAGGATTAGGTAAGTTTATTTATAAGTCTGCTTTGTATGGAATAGGTGGAGTAGGTCAGTCTGTTTATGGATTAAAGGAGCTTGTTACAAAAGGGACGTTATCAGCTATGTATGATAACAGTTTTGCCAGATGGTTGGATGATATGGATAAGCGTGGTGATTATACGCTTAATCATTATTACAGTAAGGAGGAGCGAGATGCCGGATTTCTTAAAAGTATGTTTACAACCAATTTCTGGACAAATGATCTTTTGTCAGGGGCTGCATTTACGGCTGGTGCTATCTTGTCGTCTTATGCTTTCGCTGGTGCTGGTCTTATGAATGCTGCCCGTATGGGGGCTAGGGTAGGAGCGACTGTCGCTAGATTAGGTAGGGCCGCTTCCGCCACGAAGAGTGGGTTTAACTCCATGCTGAGGGCTGCCCGCGTAGGACGAGGCATAGGTAAGGGGTTGGACAACCTGACCTTTATTGGTACGTCAACACTTTGGGAGGCTTCGGTAGAATCAAGAAGCGGGTTGATGGAATCTGAGGGAAACTTCAAGCAGGCTTACAGAAATGCCTATGGTAGAGAAGCCTCGTATGAGGAGCTTATGAGGTTCAGAAATGACAACGTCGATGCCGCCAATACTATATTTGCCGCTAATATCGGTATTCTTACATTGTCTAACATAGCTATGTTCGGTGATATGTTCGGCATGGATCTTGGCGTGGATAAGTTCATAAAACGCAATATATTTGGCGTAGGCGCCGAGAGGATGGATAACGGGACATTGAGGGCCATAACGCCTAAGAAATGGCAGAAAATAGCCGGGAATACGTTCAATATTATCAAGCGCCCAGTGTCAGAAGGTCTTTATGAGGAAGGTCTTCAGGGAGTGGCTAGCAAGTCCGCCGAGGATTGGGTAGAATCAAGATACAATCCTATGGCCATCCGTCAGAACATAGGCTATATGGAGGCTATAAAGAACGGATTCAAGGAGACTTATGGATCCAGTCAGGGCTGGAAGGAGATCGGCATCGGTATGATTATCGGATCGGTTATGGGTGGAAAGACCATCGGAGGTATAAGGGAATGGAGCCAAGACATGTCCCGGAACAAGGGGATGGTGGAGGCCTACAACGCCAATGCCGGCGCCTTGACCACCGCCGCTGTCCGTGCTATTCGTGGCAGTATGGCTCTTAACGCTCAATTATCTGGTGTAGACACATCGTACGAGAGTGATGGTAGGATCATAAATAAGGATTTTAGTGACGCCGTATTCAATCGTCTTCGTTATGATTCGGAGATGGGGATGCTGGATGATACGAAGGAGAATTTCAGGACGGTAGTCGAATCTATACCTAATAGCGATATAGCGTCCGATATGAATATGACGGATGAGCAGGTCAATGAGTATAAAGCCGATCTTGTCAACGAGTTTAATAAGAAGGTGGATAATTTCATTATGGCCAACAGATTCGCCGACTCACTTACTGAGGGTATCCCGAACAGGTCTTTTAACGCCTATATCTCCAATATGGCTTATAATGGCCTTGAGGCGAAGGATAATTTGAACGATATAGCCAATCAGTTAAGAAGGATATACAATACGGATATAGGCCCCGCTCTTGATATATATTCTCGTCTTAATCCTGATTCGAGCAGGGATCTTGAAGAATTAAGGAAGCTTACGGATGATATACAGAGGATGGAGAAGAATATCTTGAGGCTTCGACAAAGTGTCGCGTCGAAGGACGCTCTTGAATCTGATAAGGCTAAGTTGGTCAAGGAGAATGATAGGCTTCTTAAATTAACAGAGGATAGGATCGCATTGGAGAGGAAATTAACTACGTTAATTAACTCAGAGGCTGATATATCTAAGTTGTTCTTAAATAGAAATGATTCAAGGATCAGTGCCGCTGATCTTATGGCGGCTTATGAGACTATAGTTGATTTTGAGAATGCCGTGTCTACCCGTGGGGTCGATAATCATAAAGAGGCCATGGCGTTGCTTAGCGAGTATCGTCATAATCTTGTGGCTTATAAGAATATAAACGAGTCTCTTCGTCGTATGCGTGACAGAAGATTCATCCGGGCGCAGGAGCGCGGGTTCATGAAGATATTATCGAACGTATGGGGTAAGACTTATGAGGAGGATGATAGCAAGTACGATTTCAGGAATACTGATAATCCTGATGCCAATGATCTTTACGCCAACGACCAAGCTATAGACAAGGCTTACCAAGATGGTCTTATAGGGGAGGATGAGGCATTTATGTTCAAGACATATAATCATATGATAGCCAGATCTATGGAGAACGAGATTAAGACCGATGAAGGTAGTATAGTCGAGAGGGTTCCTGATGATGAGGATATCATAAATCCTTCTGACGATAGAATCAATAATATAGCTATAAAGATATGGAACGGTAATGAGGATGTCTTATCTCCTAGGGAGAGACAGATATATGATAATAACAAGCCTCGTGTCGATAGCCTAGTTAACGGGTTTGGGGATAATCCTATTTCAAGGATCAATAAGGCTAGATCGATAATAGATAGATTGAAGATCCATGATAATATTTATGATAATATCAAGGACGCTGTTGATGATATTGTAGATATGAATATCAATGGTCTTGATCAGGATCAGATCAAAGAAGCTATAAAGACTTATAATGATCTTATGAATGAGGCTGACAATGGCAATGAGATTGATCAGGATAAGCTTAATGAGGCTATTGATATTATCAATAACTATTCTGATGATCCTCTTCTTCGATTCGTGGAATGGATGAGGCTGTATGATAATGGAAGTATAGCTGTCAAGGATTACGATAAATCCATACCTATGGGTGATGTCCTCACAGAGAGCGAACCCGGGACATCCACCGGCAGGACGGAAGTTAACGCCGCCCAGAACCCGGTGGTGTTGATGGCCCAGAAGAGAGAGATCGGTGG
>UMEP01005346.1_pt1 | contig 13575 bp, 16 predicted proteins | sample 1964771 | NCBI WGS metagenome assembly UMEP01 (sample SAMEA4836022, study PRJEB28245) | human gut metagenome | biome: gut microbiome; material: fecal sample | place: Denmark | collected 2008 | reverse complement strand
ATGACTTAACAAGAGGAAGAATTACTTGGAGAGCAAAATAATATCTAATACTAATATATATAAAATTTTGTTAGGAGGTGCAGAATAATGAAGGTTAGACCATCAGTTAAAAAAATGTGTGACAAATGCAAAGTTATAAAAAGAAAAGGTGTCATCAGAGTAATATGCGAAAATCCTAAGCATAAACAAAGACAAGGATAATTAAAAAATTAGATATTAACACAAATCGAGATTGGCGGCTGTTGAGAGTAGTTTTGGCTATAATCAATAAATTAAAGGTTTGTGTTTATATATATGCTTATAAAAAAGTTAAAGACCGGTTTAAAAAACTGTAAATTACAAGAATATTATAGGATACCTCTAAAACTATAATAAGAATGTAGATTTAAAAGAATTAAATTGGCACATTTCACCTTTAATAATTTTAGAAAGCAGAAAAAAACAAAATAATAAAAATAACATTTGGAGGTGCAAAAATGGCTCGTTTAGCAGGAGTTGATTTACCTAGAGAAAAGAGAATTGAAATAGGACTTACATACATATATGGAATAGGTTTAGCTCGTTCTCAAGAAATATTAAAAAAAGCTGGAATAAATCCAGATATTAGGGTAAAAGATTTAACAGACGATCAAGTACAAGCAATAAGAAATGCAATGGAAGGTTACACTCTAGAAGGTGACTTAAGAAGAGAAGTTGCATTAAACATAAAAAGACTTACAGAAATTGGTTGCTACAGAGGAACTAGACATAGAAGAGGTCTTCCAGTAAGAGGACAAAGAACAAAAACTAATGCTCGTACAAGAAAAGGACCAAGAAAATTAGTAAGTAAGAGCAAGAAATAGAAATTAAGAAACTTCGCTTCAAATAGCTAAGTTAAAGAGGAGGGAAAACTTAAAAATGGCTACAAAGAATTTAGCAAAAAAACCAACTAGAAGAAGAGATAGAAAAAATATCGAAAAAGGTATGGCTCATATTCACTCTAGTTTTAATAATACAATAGTTACAATAACAGATACACAAGGTAACGTATTATCATGGGCAAGTGCTGGAGAACTTGGATTCAAAGGTTCTAGAAAAAGCACACCATTTGCTGCCGGAGAAGCTGCTGAAACAGCTGCTAAAGCTGCAATGGAACATGGTTTAAAAACTGTTGACGTATTTGTTAAAGGACCAGGTTCTGGACGTGAATCTGCAATAAGATCATTACAAACAGCTGGACTTGAAATAACATCTATTAAAGACGTTACTCCAATACCACACAATGGTTGTAGACCACCAAAAAGAAGACGTGTATAATTTTTTATTATGCGACACGAGAATATAATATAAATCGATAGATTGAGAAATAATTAAGGAAGGTGAAATATAAAATGTCAAGATATAAAGACGAACAATGCCGTATTTGCCGTAGAGAAGGACAAAAATTGTTCTTAAAAGGCTCAAGATGCTATTCTGACAAATGTAGCATAACAAGAAGAAATTATGCACCAGGACAAAATGGTCAAAAGAAGAGCAAAATTTCTGAATATGGTACTCAGTTAAGAGAAAAACAAAAAACAAAAGCTTTCTATGGAGTAGGAGAAAAACAATTCAGAAGATACTTCGATATGGCTTCAACTAGCAAGGGAAAAACAGGTGAAGTATTACTTCAAATACTTGAAAGCAGATTAGATAATGTAGTATATAGATTAGGATTCGCAAGCTCAAGAGCTCAAGCAAGAATGCTTGTAACACATGGTGCTTTTGAAGTAAACGGACACAAAGTTGATATACCATCATACTTAGTAAAAGCCGGAGATGTAATCGCCGTAAGAGAAATAAGAAAAGATAATGGAGCAATAAAAATTGCTGTAGAAGAAAATGGAAGTAGACCAGTTCCAGCTTGGCTAGAAAAAGACCAAGAAAAATTAAGTGGAAAGGTTGTAACATTAGCAACAAGAGAAGATATTGACCTACCTGTTGAGGAACATTTAATAGTAGAGCTTTACTCTAAATAATAGGTTATTTTAATATAAAAGTTGTAAATATATGAATCCAGTATATTTATATTAGGAGGTAAAAATGATAGAATTTGAAAAGCCAAATATTAAATGCTTAGAAATGGATAACAATACAAATTATGCTAAATTTACATGTGAACCACTTGAACGTGGATATGGTATTACAATAGGAAATTCATTAAGAAGAATACTACTTTCTTCACTTCCAGGAGCAGCAATAACATCTGTAAAAATAGATGGAGCAGCTCATGAATTTACTACAATACCAAACGTAGTTGAAGATGTACCAGAAATAATAGTAAACTTAAAAATGGTAAGAATAAAAATAGTTGATGACGAGCCTAAGACTCTAAGAATAAACTTCCAAGGAGAAGGCGAAGTTACAGCTGCAAATATTGAAACTGATGGTTCAGTAGAAATATTAAACCCAGACTTGCATATTGCAACTGTTTCTGAAGGTGGACATCTAACAATGGAAATGACAGCAAATCGTGGCAGAGGATATAACAATGCAGAAAAGAACAAAACACCAGATATGCCAATAGGAGTTATTCCAATAGATTCTATATATACACCTGTAAAGAAAGTAAATTATGCAGTAGAGAATACTAGAGTTGGTCAAATGGTTGATTTAGATAAGCTTACAATAGAAGTATGGACAGATGGAAGTTTAAAACCATATGAAGCATTAAGTTTAGCTGCAAAAATTATGACTGAACACTTAGAATTATTTATTGACTTATCAGAAATAAGCAAAAATACTCAAGTTATGGTAGAAAAAGAAGAATCTAAGAAAGAGAAAGTATTAGAAACTTCAATAGAAGATTTAGAATTATCTGCTAGATCATTCAACTGCCTAAAGAGAGCAGGAATATCTACAGTAGAAGACTTAACAAATAAGACAGAAGCTGACATGATGAAAGTAAGAAATTTGGGTAAAAAATCATTAGATGAAGTAACTAACAAATTACATTCATTAGGATTAGACTTCGCTAGCAATGAAGAATAAAGGAAGGTGAAAAAAGTGGCAACAAATAGAAAATTAGGAAAAACAACTGATATTCGTTTATCAATGCTTAAAACTCAAGTAACAGATTTATTATGGCACGGAAAAATTGAAACAACTGAAACAAGAGCAAAAGAGACAAAAGCAATAGCTGATTCTTTAATAGCATTAGCTGTAAAAGAAGCTGGAAATTTTGAAGAAGTTGAAGTTAAAGTTTCAAGAGCTAAATTAGACGAAAAAGGAAATAAAGTTACAGAACTTGCAAAGAGCAAAAATGGCAATGAATACTTAAAAGTAGTTAGAGAAACAACTACAGAAAAAAGAAAGAAAGACATGCCATCAAAATTAAATGCAAGAAGAAAAATAATGAGAAATGTAAACAAAGTAAAAGATGCAGACGGAAAGAATGTTGATATACCAACAAAATTATTCGATGAAATAGCACCAAAATACAAAGATGTAAAAGGTGGATATACAAGAATAATAAAGAAGGGTCAACGTAGAGGAGACGCTGCAGAAACAGTTATATTAGAATTAATATAGTAACGTAAAACGGTGCAATAAAATGCATCGTTTTTTTGTTGTTAAAGATATAAAAAAGCATAGCAGGAATTGAACCTGCTATGCTTCTGCGAGAAACTAGAACTTAGTGGTTGTGATAGAGCTGACCATCGTTGCTGGAGTCGTTGTTGATCCGGTAATCACCGTCACCGGTAACATAGCCAACACGATTGTCATTGCCATCGTAGACGTCTCCGCCCTTAGAGTACCCACCAGGGTAATCCTGACGGAAGTCCTGACTATCCTTCCAAGGCATAAGAACTGTCTCTCCTTTCTAAAAAAATTTGGTAAAAGATTACCATACAATTATAATACTATAATTGTAAAAAAATGTCAAGAGTAAAAATTGATTTTGTGGTAAAAAAATGTTGAATACGCTAGTGTAATGTGTTATAATTTATTATGGAGGAATAAAATGGAAAGAATAGAATTAGATAATAATTATTACATAGAATTAATTGAAGATGAAAAATGCAAAGATAATCGTATTCAAAATATCCAATCTGTAAATTTACGAGAATGTATAAGGAAAAATTGCTTACTATTATATATTGACTCTAACTTGCTTAATAGGAATGAATATAAAAAGATACTAAGAAAACTACTTCATATAAAAAAGATGGTAAAGTTCCTTAAGATAAATATAGGAGTAAATCAAGATTCAAAAATAAAAATAGGTTATATAAACAATTATGATGAGAATAATCAATATCATCAAGAATTTATACAGGCAATAAATGCAATACTTTTTAATACTAAAAAAGAAAGGTATAACTACATTTACGATACTGTATGTAATTATTTGGATGGATATTTTTATGGTAAAAATCTTTGCGATTTCAAAGATAACCAATGTGGTGAAAAAAAGGGCACAGCTTCTAGAATAGGATGTTGCCATCACTTTAGAGTAAAGTGGCTAGGACCTTTTACAAAACTAGTTCCATGTGAACATTTAAAAGATGATTATACCTGTGGAGCAAAGTGTATATCGTGTAAGCTTTTTACTTGTGATTACTTAGAAAAGAAGGGTGTAAAATTTAGAATAAAAGATATATTGTTGTTGGACGCATTTTTTAATCCTTTACAAAAATATTTCATAAAATACATGGTGTTTACACCAAAAGATAAAATTATAAAAAGATTAATGATAACAGGAGCTTGAAGCAATTTATGCTAAAAGCTCCTTATATTCGTTTAATGTTAAAACTTTAATAAAATCAAAATCATTAGAAAAAGTTTTTAAAATATTTAGTGTATTATCAGTTGAATCTAAATCCACAATTATTATCTCTGAAATATTTAAGTTATAATATAGCATTTTATAAATAAATACTCGTAAGAAATATTCAATATTATTTTCCTGATTATGTGTTGTGATTACAAAAGAACAACCATTAAATGATATTTTAGGATATTTATGTATATGAATAATGGTTTTACAAATTTCAAATAAACCATATAAGGCGAATGTCCATAATAAAGAGGTTAGTATAAAATTTACCATAAATTGCCTCCTTTGATAAACAATTTGTATGATATATTATATGTTTTTTTAATATAAATTGTTCTGATTAGAAAGTTGAAGAAACTCTTTTTTTTAGAACAAGACTGGAAGTTGGTTTTTTGAGGAGTCTGTTAGGAGCTCCGACAAAGAACGACATGTCGAAATTCAAAAAAGAGTTTTTTCAATTTATATATAAAATAAAGCATGTATAATTGATTTTGTGTCGAAAACAGTCGTACGAATGTTCGCATAAGTTTTAAAAAGTGATTGAAAAGAATAACTTTTTGTGATAGTATATTACCAATGAAAAATAGCAAATGAAGAAACTAAATGAAGTCAAAATAGAATAATAGAATTGAGGAATAAAATTGCAATTAGAAGGACAAGTAAAAGATATTATATATAAAAATGAGATAAATAGTTATACTGTCGCTACTTTTGAGACAAATGAACAAGAGGAGACCACTATTGTTGGTTATTTACCTTTTGTAAATGAAGGAGATAACTTAAAAATAACTGGAGATGTTGTGAAGCATCCTGATTACGGAGAACAATTTAAGGTTACAACATTTGAAAAGACAATGCCAACAACACCGGAAGCTTTAGAAAAATATCTTTCGAATGGAAACTTCAGAGGTGTAGGACCTGCAACGGCCAAGAAAATAGTAAATACATTTGGAAAAGATACAATAAATATAATAAAATTGGAACCTCAAAAATTAACGCAAATCAAAGGTATAAGCAAGGAAAAAGCATTGGAAATAGCAGAACAATTTCTTGCTAATTGGGAGATTTGGCAAATTGTGGGATTCTTAGACAAATTTGGAATAGGACCTCAAAGTGCAGAAAATGTGTATAAAAAATTGGGAGAAGGAGCATTAGAGAAAATAAGTGAAAACCCATATATATTAATAGATGTTGCAAGCAAAGTTAACTTTGAAAAAGTTGATAAAATTGCAATGGAACTCGGGGTTGAACAGGATAATTACAAAAGAATAAGAAGTGGAATAAAATATGGATTGGAAAAAATAGGACTAAATGGTAATTCATGTGTTTTATATGATAATCTATTAAAGTACGAAAAGGATTTATTAAGAGTTGATGTAGATAATATTGAAGATGCACTTATTAATATGAAGGCAAAAGAAGAAATCGTTATAGAGGAAAGAGAAGATGAAAAAGAATGGGTATATTCTAAGAATTTTTATGATGCCGAAAAAAATATTGCTGAAAGAATAATTGGATTGAGAAATGCTGAAAATATAAAAGAAATATCTACTTTGAAAATAGATCTTGAAAAAATTGAAAAAGACATTGATATTAAATTATCTGAAAAACAAAAAGATGCAATAGAGAGCATAAATGATAATAATGTATGTATTATAACAGGTGGTCCAGGAACTGGAAAAACTACCATAATTAAAGCAATTATAGAGCTGTATAAAAAACATGGAATGAAGCCAGTACTGTGTGCTCCAACGGGAAGAGCGGCAAAGAGAATGACAGAAACTACAGGAGAAGAAGCAAAAACTTTGCATAGATTACTGGAATTAGCAGGAATGTCTGACGACACGGATAATTTTAATACTAATTTGTTAGTTACACCAATTGATGGGGATATAATTATTGTGGATGAAGCATCAATGGTAGATATGTTTTTAATGAATTATCTTGTTAAGGCAATATATAAGGGAACTAAACTTGTACTGGTTGGAGACACAGATCAGCTACCATCAGTTGGACCAGGAAGTATATTAAAAGATATAATAGAATCTGGACAAGTACATACAATAACGTTAAACCAGATATTTAGACAAGCTGCAAAAAGCAAGATAATTGTAAATGCGCATAGAGTAAATGAGGGAGAAAATTTTATAGGTGGCAAGGTTAAAGAGACAAAGATTGATGAAGAAAATATAGAGTTGATTGATGATTTCTTCTACATTAATGAAACGAATCAGGAGAAAATACAACAGACTGTTGTTAGTCTGTGCAAAGGCAGACTAAAAAATTATGGAGACTATGATTTCTTTAATAATATTCAAATAATAACTCCAACCAAAAAGGGAAAACTTGGTACGAAGGAACTAAATGTACTATTACAAAAAGAATTAAATCCTGAAGAAAGAGAAAAGAATGAAAAAGAGTTTGGTGAAATAAAGTTCAGAGAGCAAGACAGAGTTATGCAAACGAAAAATAATTATAATTTACTATGGGAAAAAGATAATGATAGGTTCTTTAAAAAAGAATTAGGAAATGGAATTTTTAATGGAGAACTTGGAATTATAGATAGAATAAATAAAGAAGAGAAAACGGTTAGAGTGAAGTTTGATGACGGAAAAATAGCAACGTATGACAATACCGATTTGGATCAGTTAGAGCATGCATATGCAATAACTGTACATAAATCTCAAGGAAGCGAATTTGATGTTGTTATACTGGTTGTGAGCCAAAGTGCACCAATGTTATTGACGAGAAATCTTATATATACTGCCATGACTAGAGCAAAGAAACTGCTTATTGTAATAGGTCCACAGAGTGTTGTGAACTATATGATACAAAACAATACGACGAGACAAAGAAATACCGGATTAAAATTTAAACTAGAAAAAATAGGAGGATAAAATAAAAGTAAACAATCAAGAACCAGAAATAGGTTTTATTAAGCAAATTATAGAGAATACAATAGTCAATATTATAGATTTAATTTATCCACCGGTTTGTTCTTTTTGCGGAAAAATTAATGACGGTTTTCTGTGTAATGAATGTGAAGAAAGATTGAATCAAATTGGTAAAACACATATAAAAAAATATAAGAACAAAGCTTTCAATGAGCATTATTATCTTTTTAAATATAAAGATGTTAGAAATTACATATTAGAGTATAAATTTAATGATAAGGCATATTACTATAAGTCTTTTGTGAACATTTTGTTAAATAATAAAAAAATATGTGAAATTTTGAAATCTTATGATATAATTATTCCAGTTCCAATCCATAATAAGAGAAAAAAAGAGAGAGGCTACAATCAAACAGCACTAATCGTTAATGATATAGCTAAGAAGACTACTGAATTAGAGTATTATGATGCCCTAGTTAAAGTAAAAAACATTGTGCCACAGAGTACATTAAGGAAAGAAGAAAGAAAAGAAAATTCGAAAAATGTATATAAATTGAAAGCAGATTCAGAACGAATTATCAAAAACAAAAAAGTACTTATTTTTGATGATATTTATACGACTGGTGCAACTGCCGAGGAGTGTGCAAAAGCTGTAAAAAAGGCAAAACCAGACAAGATTGGAATACTAACTCTTGCAAAAGATTAAGAAGTAAATTCACTAAAAGTTGAAGGGAGAGATATAATGGACGATTTGGTAGAAAGCATATTGGATTATATTAGAGCGGACTACACTGACTATGCTATAATGATTAATGGTGAGTGGGGAAGTGGAAAAACTTACTTCTGGAACCATAAGATAAGAAACAAAATTGAAGCTATGCAGGTACACGGAAAAAAATATACCACTATATACATGTCTTTATATGGAATATCTAATTTGGAAGAAATAAGTAAGAAGATATTTATAGAGACCACTCAATTAATGGATAAAAACTTAAAAAAATATATGGGCTCGAAAGGTGAAAAAGTAATTCCTGAATATGCAAAAACAGGATTAGACATGGCCAATTTCTTTGGAGTTACTCAGAATGGAGATAAGATTGATTATGAAGAGTTTTTCTCTACAGATGATAAGGTGCTTTGCTTTGATGACTTAGAGAGAGCTAATGTAGACGTTATTGATATATTGGGATATATTAATAACTTTGTTGAACATGACCATATAAAAACAATAATAATATGTAATGAAAAGGAATTGTCTACAAAATTAAAAAGCAGTAATTTGGAGATGAAAACATTTATTGCAACATATCTTTTAGATAAAGAAAATAAGTTAAATATAAAAACAGATGAACCAATGGTTCAACGTATTCAAGATACAATAGAGTATGTATTTGACAAGGCGAATGACTATGAGAGAATAAAAGAAAAATTGATTGGTGAAACTTTTGAATATGCACCAGAGTTTACATACATAATTAATGGCTTACTTATGAGATATGAAAGATATCCAGAACTAATAAGATTTCTAAGAGAAAATTCACATTTAATAACATCAACATTTAATAAAAGCGGAACAAGAAACCTAAGAATTTTAAAACATGCATTGAATGATTTTAAAAAGATTTTTGATATGGTAAACAAAGATTATCCAAATACCAACAATAGAATTTTGCAAACAATGCTAATATTTACTATAGCAATATCTTTCGAAATAAAAGCTGGAAAAGTAACAAAGGATAAATTTAAGAATATTGAAAATAATGAAGAATATAGAGCAATTTTGGTATCTTCAAGAGTGTTCATGGATAATAGACAATTTTATATTAAGGAATTTGATAATACATATTATTATAACTTTAAAGTTGAATATAGATTCTTCAAATTTATAGAGATTTACGTTCGTACAAGAATATTTGATATGAAAGTATTTAAAGATAATATGGAGGTAATAAGAAATACAATAGATACAGACAAATTGCCTGGATATAAGAGACTATTGACAGAAGAGTATTGGAAAATTTCAGATGACCAATTCCCTGCGGTAATTGATCAGGTAATCGATGATGTAAAAAATGGTAGAATTAAACCAATAGAAATAGTAAAAATATTTGCATATTTTAGCCATTTTATAGAAAATAATTTGATTGATTATGATATACAAACGATAGAAAGTGTATTTTTAAATGGAATGAATATTGCTTCTGTAAGTTCAGAATACTGTGATGACGCAGAAGAAGAATTGTCTCAGATTGCAACTGAAGATGCAGGACCTGAAATGAATAATGTTATTAAAAGGTTCAATGAAATAAACGCAAAACTAAAAGACAAAATGTATCGTGAAAGAGCAGATGAACTGTTTAAATGTATACCTATGAAGATGGAATTATTCTATGATAAGTTCGCAAAAGAGTGCAATAATGTGCCAATATTTAAATACTATGATCCATTTCAACTGTTCCAAAGAATATCATGTGCAAGCAACGAGGATATAGTTTCGATAAGAGAAATGTTGGCAGAAAGGGCTAAACATCATAAAAAAGAAATTGAGCCAGAAATGGCTAATATTGCAAAATTAAGACAAATAATGGAAGATTACGTTGATGGTAAGAGACCAACAATAAAAACAGTAATGATAGGAGAATTTGCAAGAGAATTAGACAAAATATTAAATATGTATAAGCCAATGTAAAAAATGAATAATTTTTTCCTTTTTTGTAATAATAAAAATATAAAACAATTATAAAAGAGGAGGAAAGAAATGAAAGCAACAGGTGTTGTAAGAAGGATAGATGATTTAGGCAGAGTTGTAATACCAAAAGAGATTAGAAGAACTTTGAGAATAAAAGAAGGGGATCCACTCGAAATATTCACTGATAAAGAAGGAGAAGTTATTTTAAAAAAATATTCTCCTATAGGTGAGTTATCAGAATTTGCTGCAGAATACGCTGAAACACTAACTAAAACAACCGGACATATTGCATGTATTACGGATAAGGACACTGTAATTGCGGTGTCTGGAGCATCTAAAAAGGAATGGCTTGAACAGGGAATAAGCCGTGAATTAGAAAGAATATTAGAAGATAAGGAAAAGTATGTTAGCAAAGAAAATAATGATGTAGCTGTACCGATAACACAAAGTGAGAAGGACGATAAAATATATAAATCTCAGGTAATATATCCAATAATATCAGATGGCGATGCTATAGGAAGTGTAATTCTTCTATCTAAAGATGAAAAAACAAAAATGTCTGAAGTTGAGCAAAAAGTTGCACAATCGGCAGCAAACTTTTTAGGAAAACAGATGGAAATATAAAAAATTTAAAAAAAGACTTGATAATTATGTTTTTTTATAGTATAAATATAATAGATAATATACTACGATTACAAAGGAGGAAGCAGAATGGAAGGACCACTAAATAATGATAATATCATACCAAACCAATTTGATACAGCTGTGCCATCAAAAATAAGCACATGGACAAAGATTAAGAACTTTTTATTTCAAGAAATAACAATAGAATTAACTCCAAAGCAAGAAGCTACTTTCAAGGCTATAGATGACTTTTGGCACCAAGAAATTACTGGAGAACAAGTTCATAATTTCTTATTTCAAAAAATACAATTTTAGAAACAAGCCATTTTGGCTTGTTATTTTTAATTGAGTAGTTAGGGATATAAAGAGGAGAATATCATGAAGGAAATTTATGAAAGAAGAAGTATTAGAAAATATACAAACCAAGAAATATCGGATGAAGACATTAAAAAAGTTTTAAAAGCTGGAATGAATGCCCCATCGGCTCATAATTTAAAGCCTTATGATTTAATTGTTGTAAAAAATAAGGAGACATTAAGAAAATTAGCAGATTGCTGTATTTATTCGCATATGCTGAATGAAGCGAATGCTGCAATAGTTGTATGTTCAAGTGCAAATATGGAAAAAACTCCATACTGGGAATCGGATTGCGGAGCTGTTACAGAAAACATATTATTAGAAGCTACATCCCTTGGGATTGGAACCTGCTGGCTTGGGGGCTATCCTGACTTAGAGAAGACGGGGAAGGAAAAGAAGATTCTTGGGGTTCCAGATGATTATCAAATATTCTGTGTAATTTCAATGGGGTATCCAGCTGAGACAAGAAAAGTAAATGACAATTATTATGAGGATAAAGTACATTATGAAAAATTTTAGAAAGTAAGTAAGAATTTCTAATAAAATTTAAGAAGTCTTGTAATATAAAATAATTAGATAAAAAGAATGAAGCAATCTTTAAAGAATGCTTCATTTTTTTATATTGAGCTTTTTAAAAATTACATTGGCATTATTAAGTTTGCCAAAGGATATCCGATAAATGATGCTACTAAAATAATTACGAACATCATTAGAAATCCATATTTTAATAAACTTGTTGAATCAGACCAACCTGATGAACCAGCTACAGCAACATAAGGCATTGCAGGTGGAGCGGCAGATCCTGTTGATGCGATTAAACCAATAACAGCTGTGATAGCTGCAGCATTTAATGCACCACCAGAAGCTAGAGCTACTGGAACAGCAAGTGTTGGAACTAATTGTGCTGTAACCATGTGAGAAGATACATTTGACTGTAATCCAGCCCACAATGAGAATAACAAAATTAGTAATATAGGTGATAGACCAGTTGTTATTGGTGCAATAGAGGCTGACAAGAACGTTGTTAAACCTATTGCTTTATTGGTCATTGCAGCGCCTAAAGCTAGTGTTGCAGATGCCATTATAATACTTGGCCAAGATACACCTTTTGTCATTGATTCATTAATATTTATTAATGGTTTTCCACCATATTTTAGAATTGATAATAAGATAATTCCTAATAATGGAGGCATTGCTGTACCAAACTTGCTAATCCATGTAAATGTACTTGCAATCCAGCCTATTGAACTTGATTTCAATAAACTTGGAAGAACCCATAATGCAATTACAAGAATAAATACCCAAAGTATAATTTTCTCTCCACGTGTTGCACTAGGAATTTCTTTTTTCATTTTATCAAATTGAGAAGATTTTAGGTTTATCTTCTTTGTATTTGGTCTCATTATAAATTTAAATATTAACATCATTAATGCAAATATTATAATTCCAGTTGGTATTGCATAAAGCATGTATTGACCATAACTTATGCTTGAGCCTGTTAAAGTTTTAAATACTCCCATAGAAAGAACAGGGAATACGTGTGCTATTGGTGTCATACCAGAAGATAAGCTTGTACAGAATACTAAGCCCATCATAAGCATATTGGCATATTTATCACCTTTCTTTAATCCTAAAACATTATAAATTTCCTCAAGAATTGGTAATATTATAAAGTATAGAACTGTTGGAGACATGAATAATCCAATTATAAGAACTGCTGCAAAGAAGCAGAATGCAAATCTCCAAGGTGATTTTCTCGCAAATTTACTAGTTACAAATCCTAAAGCTATTTTCTTAACATATCCTGTTTGAGAAAATGCATATGTGAACATGAATGTAAATAGTAAAAATGCGAAAGTTTCGTTACCAAACGAATTTTGCAGAGTTGTTTTCATTCCAAGTGAAGGAACAAGCGCAAGAGCTGCTAAACATAATAAACTTGGCCAGCCTATTCCAACTGTTATCCACAAGAATAAAACAGTTACGAATACGCCAAGAACCTTCATCCCATCTGCACTAAGACCAGATGGAGGTGTCGTACTAAAGAAAACGATAAGAAGAATAAGTGCAATGATGGTACAAATAAATTCTTTCTCATTTTTCTTCATTAATGGTCTCTTTTTATTTTCTTCCATTTTTTTTCAATCCTTTGTTTAACAAATTTAGGTTTTTAAGGGAAAGCCTATAAAACCATAGGCTCAATATAAAAA
>UMEP01068727.1_pt1 | contig 13592 bp, 8 predicted proteins | sample 1964771 | NCBI WGS metagenome assembly UMEP01 (sample SAMEA4836022, study PRJEB28245) | human gut metagenome | biome: gut microbiome; material: fecal sample | place: Denmark | collected 2008 | reverse complement strand
AGAAACAACTGCATCTTCAGTGTAACCCAGGATACCCTTCAGTTCACCTTCAGAAGCTTCCTTCATGGCAGCGCAGATTTCAGCATAAGTAGCAGGCTTAGCCAAGTTTACAGTCAAGTCAACTACAGAAACGTCCAAAGTCGGAACACGCATAGACATACCAGTCAGTTTGCCGTTCAGAGTCGGGATAACTTTACCTACAGCCTTAGCAGCACCAGTAGAAGAAGGGATGATGTTGCCAGAAGCAGCACGACCACCACGCCAGTCTTTCATAGAAGGACCGTCAACTGTCTTCTGAGTAGCAGTTGTAGAGTGAACGGTAGTCATCAAACCATCTGTGATACCCCATTTGTCGTTCAAAACCTTAGCAATAGGAGCCAAGCAGTTAGTAGTACAAGAAGCGTTAGATACGAACTGAGTACCCTTAACGTAAGTCTTTTCGTTAACACCACAAACGAACATCGGAGTGTCGTCCTTAGAAGGAGCAGACATTACTACATATTTTGCACCAGCCTGGATGTGAGCCTGAGCTTTTTCTTTAGTCAGGAACAGACCAGTAGACTCAACTACATATTCAGCACCAACAGCGTCCCATTTCAGGTCAGCAGGATTCTTCTCAGCTGTTACACGGATTTCTTTGCCGTTAACGATCAGCTTGCTGTTCTCAACGTCAGCTTCGATAGTGCCGTTGAACTGGCCGTGCATTGTATCGTACTTCAGCATGTATGCCAAGTAGTCAACCGGGCAAAGATCATTAATACCAACGATTTGGATATCGTTTCTAGTCTGAGCTGCGCGGAATACGAAACGTCCGATACGTCCGAATCCATTAATACCTACTTTAATCATTTTGTTTAAACTTTTAAAGGTTCAATAAATATGTATTTATATATCTCTCTTGATAACCAGTGTGCACTTGTTTTTCAAATGCGCTGCAAAAGTACAAAATTGTTTTTTATGTTGGTGTGTCGGTGGGTTTAATTTTTCCTTTTTTTTATATTAAGGGGTTAGAATAGGGTTATTTATCGTTAAAATTGCCTGAAATATTGCTTGGAATGATGTCGTGAAGACCATTTGATGATGTTGTAGCTCATTGTTTGTTCAATATGGTTAGGTGAACAGCATTTTTTGACTTTTATCTGATCATAAGAAGGAATAGGTTGGGAGTATGCTGTGTTGTGGATAGCTGTGTTGTGGAATAATTCTACAGATATGTAGAGGCTTTCTACATACATGTGGGGATATAGGTGCTTTTTACTAGAAATAAATAAAGTCGATTACCTCTGAAAACTAATAACTTACATGACTTAATGCATGATATTGAAAAAATGGTATTATCTTTGCATTTGTTAAGGTGAAGAACAGGGTTTTAATTATCTAACAAACAGACATGAGACTATTTTTTACAAAAAAGGAATTGAGGTTGAGAAAAAGAAGATTAGTGACGATGCTGGTTTGCATGGCGGTGCTGCTGGCAGCGTATATCGTATTAACTTGGCCGAAAGCGGTGGCTCCAGTACCACCTGTCGTGATTGTGCAGCCTGTAGAGCAGGAGGATGTGGAAATCTACGGAGACTATGTTGGACGTATCCGTGCACAGCAATTTGTAGAAGTACGTGCACGTGTGGAAGGCTTTTTAGAGAGTATGGCTTTTGAGGAAGGTACGTATGTGACGAAAAATCAAGTCTTGTTCGTCATCGACCAGAAGCAATATCGTGCCAAAGCAGATAAGGCTCGTGCTCAGTTGCGTAAGGATTCTGCTCTGGTGCGTAAGACCAAGCGTGATTTGGAGCGTATCCGTCCGTTGTTTGAACAGAATGCAGCCAGTCAGTTGGACTTGGATAATGCTATTGCGGCTTATGAAACGGCTGTAGCCAGCATGGGTATGAGTCAGGCTGATCTCGATCAGGCGGAACAGGAACTGGGCTATACGTGGGTACGTTCTCCGATATCGGGCCACATCAGTGAACGTCATGTGGACCTTGGTACACTGGTAGGTACTAGTGGAAAGTCCTTGCTGGCTACGATTGTAAAGAGTGACACCGTATTGGTGGATTTCAGTATGACAGCATTGGATTATCTGAAAAGTAAAGAACGTAATGTAGTTATTGGTCAGAAAGATTCGAGCCGCTCCTGGCAACCGACTGTTACCATTACCCTGCCTGATAACAGTACCTATATATATAAAGGTATTGTAGATTTTGCAGAACCGCAAGTCAATCCCAAGACGGGTACATTCTCTGTTCGTGCTGAGATGCCCAATCCGGATCGTGTATTGCTTCCTGGTCAGTTCACTAAAGTACGTGTGTTGCTTGATGTACGCGAGCATGCTACCGTTGTACCTCAAAAGGCTTTGATGATCGAGAAAGGTGGAGCACATGTTTTCGTTATGCGTCGTGACTCTACGGTTGAACGTCGTTTCATAGAGTTGGGACCTGAGTTCGGTAACAATGTCGTGGTAGAACGTGGTATTGTACCCGGCGAGAATATTGTGACTGAAGGATATCATAAACTGACTCCTGGTATAAAGGTACGCGTAGGCCAACCTATGGAGGAAGAAGAGTAAGTGAGTGACAGGAAGACTGTCCGCATTGCAATCAAAATTCTAAAATCAGAAACCTATCCCGCTTATGAAAGTGAATTTCTTTATTGACAGGCCGGTATTTTCGGCTGTCATCTCTATATTGATCGTCATTGTGGGTATCATCGGCTTGATGATGCTTCCTATCGACCAATACCCTCAGATTACGCCGCCCGTGGTGAAGATATCGGCATCTTATCCTGGTGCTAGTGCTGTCACTGTGTCGCAGGCTGTCGCTACTCCTATCGAACAGGAACTGAATGGTACGCCTGGTATGTTATACATGGAGTCCAGCAGTTCCAATACGGGTAGTTTTTCGGCTACTGTTACTTTCGATATCTCGGCTGATCCCGACTTGGCGGCTGTCGAAATACAGAACCGCATCAAACTGGCCGAATCACGTCTGCCTGCCGAGGTGGTGCAGAATGGCATCGAAGTAGATAAGCAAGCTCCCAGCCAGCTGATGACCCTCTGCCTTACGTCGAATGATCCCAAGTTCGATGAAATCTACCTGAGTAATTTTGCCACGTTGAATGTGGTGGATCTCTTGCGACGTATCCCTGGTGTGGGTCGTGTGTCTAACATCGGAAGTCGCTACTACGCCATGCAGATATGGGTAGATCCTGCTCGTTTGGCCAATTACGGACTGACGGTGAAGGATGTTCAGGATGCCCTGAAAGATCAGAACCGTGAATCTGCGGCCGGTGTCCTTGGTCAGCAGCCCGTTGAGGGACTTGATATCACTATTCCCATCACCGCGCAGGGACGTTTGTCTTCAGCCGCACAATTCGAGGAGATTGTGCTCCGTGCCAATGCTGACGGCTCGCTGATACGGATGCGTGATGTAGCCCGCGTTTCGCTCGAAGCGCAGTCTTATAACACTGAGAGTGGTATCAATGCTGGTAACGCTGCTGTGTTAGGCGTTTATATGTTGCCTGGAGCCAATGCCATGGAGGTGGCTGAGAACGTCAAGAAAACCATGAAGGAAATCAGCGCCAACTTCCCTGAGGGATTGGAGTATGAGATACCGTTCGATATGACGACCTACATCAACGAGTCCATCCACGAGGTGTACAAGACGCTGTTCGAAGCGTTGATATTGGTTATCATCGTAGTTTACCTGTCGTTACAGAGTTGGCGTGCCACCATCATACCTGTGGTAGCAGTGCCCATTTCACTTATTGGTACCTTTGGTTTCATGCTTATTTTCGGATTCTCGCTCAATATGCTGACCTTGCTTGGTCTTGTGTTGGCTATCGGTATCGTGGTGGACGACGCTATCGTGGTGGTGGAGAATGTAGAGCGTATTATGGAAGAAGAACACCTCAGTCCTTATGAAGCTACGAAGAAGGCTATGGACGGACTGGTAGGCGCCATCATCGCCACGTCGCTCGTGCTGGCGGCCGTGTTTGTGCCAGTGAGTTTCCTGCCGGGCATTACGGGTCAGCTTTATCGCCAGTTTACGGTGACCATCGTGGTATCCGTACTGTTGTCTACGGTAGTGGCCCTCACGCTGAGCCCCGTAATGTGTTCGCTCATCCTGCGTCCTGAAGATCCCAACAAACCGAAGAATCGAGTGTTCGCCTTCATCAACAAATGGTTGGCCATTGGCAATACGAAATACGTCAAGCTGATAGGTCGCACCGTGAAGCATCCGCGTCGCATCGCTATGTACTTCTGCCTGGGTCTGCTGTGTATTTTCATCCTGCATCGCTTTACGCCTACCAGTTTTTTGCCTGTAGAGGATCAGGGATACTTTACTGTTGAGTTGGAAATGCCTGAGAGTACCACGTTGGAGCGCACCCGCAAGGTGACCGACCGTGCCATCGACTTCCTGATGAAGCAGCCTGCTGTAGAATACGTACAAAATGTTACAGGTTCCAGTCCCCGTGTAGGTACCAGTCAGGCACGTAGCCAGCTGACCGTTATCCTTAAGCCTTGGGACGAACGAGATAATACGACCATTGACGAGGTGATGGAGACTGTACGTCGTGAGATCAGTGAATATCCTGAATGTAAAGTCTATTTGTCTACACCGCCAGTTATCCCTGGTCTGGGTACGTCGGGCGGTTTTGAGATGCAACTGGAGGCACGTGGTGAGGCTACTTTTGATGACCTGGTGCGTGCTACGGACACATTGATGTATTATGCTTCACAGTGTAAGGAAATTGAAGGATTGTCGTCTTCGCTTCAGGCTGAGATTCCCCAGCTCTATTTTGATGTGGATCGCGATAAGGTGAAACTTTCAGGCGTGCCGATGGCTGATGTTTTCTCGACGATGAAAGCTTATACGGGTTCGGTTTATGTGAACGACTTTAATATGTTCAACCGCGTCTATCGTGTCTATTTGCAGGCTGAAGCTCCTTATCGTGAGCATCGCGACAATATCGGTCTTTATTTCGTACGTGGTAGCGATGGCGACATGATTCCGCTTACGTCGCTCGGAACGACGGAGTATACTACCGGTCCGGGAAGCATCAAGCGATTCAATATGTTCAATGCTTCTGTTATTCGTGGTACGGCTGCCAATGGTGCTAGCTCCGGACAGGTGATGGAATTGCTGGAGCGTATTGCTCGCGACCACTTGCCCGACAATATCGGGGTAGAATGGAGTGGCTTGTCTTATCAGGAAAAACAGGCCGGGGGACAAACCGGACTTATCTTGGGATTGGTATTCCTCTTCGTCTTCCTCTTCCTGGCTGCTCTGTACGAGAGCTGGAGCGTGCCTATCGCTGTGCTCATCTCTCTGCCCATCGCTGTATTGGGTGCTTATGCCGGTATTTCGGTCTGTGGACTGGAGAACGACACCTATTTCCAGATCGGTCTGGTAATGCTCATCGGTCTGGCTGCCAAGAATGCCATCTTGATTGTTGAATTCGCCAAGGACGAGGTGGACCGCGGTAGCGACATTGTTGAAGCTGCACTCCATGCCGCTCACTTGCGTTTCCGCCCCATCCTGATGACATCGTTGGCCTTTATCCTCGGTATGCTTCCGATGGTCATTGCTACCGGTCCGGGTTCGGCCAGCCGCCAGGCTATCGGTACGGGCGTATTCTTTGGAATGATTGTGGCCGTTACTGTCGGTATTTTGCTGGTGCCCTTCTTCTTCGTGATGATCTACAAGATGAAGCACAAGATGCGTGCCCCAAAACTGAACCTGCAAACCTTTAAAAAGAAGAAATGATGATGAAACGTATGATATATCCGATCTGCCTGTTGGCCGTGCTGATGGTATTGGCCGGATGCCAGCTGGGCAAACACTATACACGTCCTAAGTTGGACCTGCCCGCGACGTTGGGTAGTCAGACGGCCGACGATTCGGCTTCGCTGGCCGATATGGCTTGGGAAGAACTCTACACCGATACCTTGCTGCAGGGGCTCATCCGCAAGACGCTGGAGTATAACAAAGATATGCAGATGGCTGCCGCCCGCGTCAAGGAGCTGGCTGCACTGAAGCGTATCGACGTGGCAAACATGTTCCCGCAGATTGGTGCCAAGGTTTACCTCGAACCCGAGCGCGAAAACTACGGAGGTAACAACCCTAAAAACAGCGATGAATTCGGTATCAAGGCGTCGGCTACGTGGGAGCTCGACTTGTGGGGTAATTTACGTTGGGCACGCGACAAGAGTCTGGCCGACTTTGTGGGCTCCATCGAGAACCAGCGTGCTTTGCAGATGAGTCTTATCGCACAGGTGGCGCAGGCCTATTTCGAACTGGTAGCGCTGGACAACGAGCTGGCCATTGTGCGCCAGACCGTCGAAGCCCGCCGCGAAAGTCTTCACTTGGTGCGTTTGCGTCGTGAAGCTGGTCTTATCTCCGAAATTCCCTTCCGTCAGGCGCAGGTGGAATTGGCTAAGACTGTGACACTCGTACCCGACCTCGAGCGCAAGATTACACTCAAGGAAAACGAACTGGCCTTCCTGACGGGTGAATATCCTCACGCTATTACGCGTGCCGGACAGGCTGCCGATGTGCAGCTTCCTGATGCTTTACCCGTAGGTTTGCCTAGCACCTTGTTGGAGCGCCGTCCAGACGTACGCCAAGCTGAGCAGGAATTAATTGCTGCCAATGCGCAGGTTGGTATGGCCTTTACGGCTCTTTTCCCCCGTATTGCGCTGACTGCTACGGCTGGTACCGAGAGCGGTGCGCTGAGCGATATTCTGAAGTCGCCCTATCATCTTTTCTCAGCTACGCTCTTGGAGCCTATCTTCGCTATGGGCAAGAACCGTGCCCGTCTTAAGGCCCAAAAGGCGGCCTTCGAACGTGTCACCCATGCCTATGAGAAGGCTGTGCTCAGTGCTTTTAAGGATGCTTACAATGCCATTACGGAGTTCAACAAAATAAAGGAAATATATAATGCACGCCTCAAACTGGAACAATCGGCCAAGACAACGCTTGAATTGGCGCAGCTGCAGTATGTCAACGGTGCCATTGGTTACATGGACTTGCTCGACGCCCAGCGTACCTATTTCGACGCCCAGCTCAGCTTGAGTAACGCTGTACGCGATAAGCGCATTACGATGGTCAATCTATACAAGGCTCTCGGCGGAGGCTGGGAGTAGGAGACATTATCCTCTTTCTCTCCGGAATTATATAGAGCCGCCACGGTTGCTGATATGCAGCTGTGGTGGCTTATTTTTTTTACGCAGCTGTTTCCTTGTCTGTACATGAGGCCGAATTTCTAACGGTGGAGAGTATGTTGATTTTATTTACATATTGACGAGCGCGTATATATAACCTCAGAAATCTAAAATCCTAAATCCTTCCCATTGCCTTAGCCGCCAGCCATGCGATGAGTCCCGTTGCCGTGGCGAACGCCAGCAGGTTGAAGAGGAAGAACGTGAGCAGGCACTTCGCCGTGGTCTTGCCCCAGCCCTCGCGATAGACGGTGTGCATCGACACGAGCTGGTAGGCCAGCAGGGCGAGGGGCGTCAGGAAGATGACGGCGTCTTCCACCGTGTTGGTGAAGACATCGCTGTAGCGGTCCACGTTGAAGTGCCACAGCAGGATGGCGGCGGGCGCGGCGAGCAGCACGAGCAGGAGGCTGCTGAGGTGCGTGGCGTGGGCAAAGTGCTCCATGTAGCGGCGGCTGCGGTAGAAGAGCTTGAACAGCAGCGCCTGCACGGGCAGGAGGAACATCAGGAACAGGGGCGTCCACTTGGACAGCTGGCCCAGGACGAACGAGGCCGTGGCCTGCTGGTGCAGCTGTTCGGCCGGGTCGAGGCGCGTCATCCAGTCGTATGTATTGGCCGTGATGCGGCCCGTCAGCGTGTCGATGGGCAGGTCGAGGTAGAAGCGCTCTTCCTCGTCGGGCGTGCCCAGGCGGGCGGTGCGGCGCAGGACGCCGACCTCGGTCTGCGTATCCTCGTGGACGGCGGTGCGCGTCAGGCACGAGTCGAAGAGCAGGCGGGGCAGGGTGACGAGGTTCAGTTCGTCGCCGCGATCCTGATAGTGCAGGCGGACGAGGCTGTCGGCATGTTGGGTTCCATGGGCATCGAGCACTTGGAGCAGCGTCTCCGTGTTGTAGGCATAGACCGTGGTGTCCGGCAGGGCGTCGGCGCCGGCACGGCTCAGGACGGCCATCACCGTGTCCGGTATCTGCTCGCCGGCTATGGACAGCAGTGCGCGGTCTGTGGCACGTTCGGCGGCCATGAAGAACAGGGTGAAGAAGACGACGGAGATGCACATGTATAGTCGGAAGGGGTGCACGTAGGAGTTGATCTTGCCGTCGTTGAACTCGTTCGTCAGGAAGCCCGGTCGGGTGAACATCAGGCGCAGCGTCATCCATATCTTGCCGTCGAACTGGTACATGTTCTCGAAGTACTGGCGGATGTATTTCCAGATGGGCTGGTGGATGTCGAGGGCGTATTGGCCGCACTGGTGGCAGTACATGCCCTTCAGACGGGTGCCGCAGTTCATGCAGTGGGTGTATCCGGGGCGGGTGTGGCGGCGGATGCGTCGCAGGCGCATGGCCTCGATGTTCCGTCGGATGCGTTGCCGGCGTTGTCGGAGTGTTTCTATGAGTTTCATCGCTAATTCTTCATTATTCGTTCTTCATTCTTCATTTATATAGCCTCTGCTTCTGTTGCCAACAGCCACAGCAGCAGTGCGGCGGCCAGCAGCGACGCGATGGCGGTGAACAGCACGTAGAACAGCACCGCCTTCAAAGTCGTTTTGCCCCAGCCCTGGCGGTAAACCGTGCGGAAGGACATGAGCAGATAGAGGAACATGGCAACAGGAAAACCTATCAACGTGATGCGCAGGGAGTTCAGCTGTGCCGTGTTCAGTGTCTGTCCGGCTGCCATCAGGTCGTCGAGACCGTAGGCGAAGAGCGGCACCAGCGGGATGCAGATCAGGATGAGGAAGACGGTGTTCAGGTGGATGGCGTGGACGAAGTGCCACATGTAGGGCATCCGTTTGCGGCGGTAGAACAGCTTCAGCAGGGCGGCGAACAGCGGCAGAAGGAACATCATGTAGAAGGGTGTCCACTTGGACAGGCCGCCCACGATGTCGTTGACAAATAATTGCTTCTGCAGTTCGTCCGTCTCGGCGTCCTTCTTCACCTCGTCCGTCCAGAGCCAGACCCGCTGCGGGCGCAATACGAGGCTGTCTCTGCCTTCGGCCGTCTGCATGTAGGTGCTGTCCACGTGGAAGGCCCGGATGGCGGCCACGTTGTCCGGACCGTAGTCACGTCCGTCTATCCAGTTTTCGATATTCAGGTTCTTCAGGGCACGCGATTTTCGGATGAAGTCCCAGTCCTCCGGCAGGATATCGGTCTGCTTGAAGCAGGAGTCCGCCAGCAGGCGGGGTAGGGTGGTGCGCGACAATCCGTAGGGATTGTCAACAGGCTGGTAGCGCACCAGGCTGTCGGCTTCCTCCATACCGAAGCGTAGCTTGAGGGTCTTCACCAGCCGTGGCGCTTGGTAGAGGTAGAGGGTGGTGTCGGCCCCGGCGGCAGGCGTCGCGAGTTGTTCCACGATGCTGCGGCGCAGCCGTCCGTCGTTCAGGGCGTTGAAGTCGTTCGCTCGTTCGCCCACCAGCATGAAGAACACGGCGAAGAACACCACCGAGATGCACATGTACAGGCGGAAGGGATGGACGTAGGAGTTGATTTTGCCCGCGTTGAATTCGGAGGTCAGGAAACCGGGGCGGGTGAAGAGGTACCACAGGGTGCGCCATATTTTGGTGTCGAACTGATAGACGTTTTCGAAGTACTGGCGCACGTACTTCCAGAAAGGCTGTTCCACGTCGAGCGCATACTGGCCGCAACGGTAGCAGTACATACCTTCAAGCGGGGTGCCGCAGTTCTTGCAGTGGGAGTATTTCGGCGTTTTCTTCTGTCGTATCCGCTTCAGGCGGAGCAGTTCTATCTTGCGGCGCACGCGTCGGGAGCGCGCCTTCCAGTGTTCTTTCCAGTCTTGTAGCATATAGGGGATGTGCTTGTAATTCGGCGGCAAAATTATAAAAAATGTGATAGTTGCTTAGGTTTTACTTAAAAAAGTTATGTAGTCTACGGGAAAAAAGCGAAATTTGCACCACCTTTAGACGGTAAAGTATATTCACCTTTAAACAAATAGTACAATATGACTAAAAGTGCATTGCAAATCGCAAGGGCTGCTTACCAGCCCAAGTTGCCCAAGGCGTTGAAAGGACATGTGAAAGCTGTAGCTGGCGAGGCTACCCAGTCGGTTGCCGACCAGGAAGCTATCCAGAAGCTGTTCCCCAACACCTATGGCATGCCGCTCATCAAGTTCGAAACTTCTGCCGAGGCTGTTTCATTCCCTGTAATGAACGTAGGCGTTATCCTTTCTGGCGGTCAGGCTCCCGGCGGACACAACGTCATCTCCGGTCTGTTCGACGGTATCAAGAAGCTGAACCCCGAAAACAAGCTCTACGGTTTCATCCTGGGTCCCGGCGGCTTGGTTGACCACAACTACATGGAGCTGACGGCCGACATCATCGACGAGTACCGCAATACCGGTGGTTTCGACATCATCGGCTCAGGCCGTACGAAACTGGAGAAGGAAGACCAGTTTGAGAAGGGTTATGAAATCCTGAAGGAGCTGGGCATCAAGGCGCTGGTTATCATCGGCGGCGACGACTCCAATACGAACGCTTGCGTACTGGCTGAATACTATGCTGCAAAGAACTACGGCGTACAGGTTATCGGTTGCCCCAAGACCATCGACGGTGACTTGAAGAACGACATGATTGAGACCAGCTTCGGTTTCGACACTGCCTGCAAGACCTACTCTGAAGTTATCGGCAACATCCAGCGCGACTGCAACTCGGCACGCAAATACTGGCACTTCATCAAGCTGATGGGCCGTTCGGCTTCTCACATCGCATTGGAGTGCGCCCTCCAGGTACAGCCCAACATCTGTATCATCTCCGAGGAAGTGGAGGCTAAGGACATGTCACTGGACGACATCGTGACTTACATTGCCAAGGTAGTGGCCGATCGTGCCGCTCAGGGCAACAACTTCGGTACTGTTCTCATCCCTGAAGGTCTGATCGAGTTCATCCCAGCCATGAAGCGACTCATCGCCGAACTGAACGACTTCCTGGCTGCCAACGCCGAAGAGTTCTCTCACATTAAGAAGTCTCACCAGCGTGACTATATCATCAGCAAGCTGTCTCCGGCCAACTCGGCTGTTTATGCCAGCCTGCCCGAAGGCGTAGCCCGTCAGCTGACACTCGACCGCGATCCGCACGGCAACGTACAGGTATCGCTGATCGAAACAGAGAAACTGCTTTCTGAAATGGTTGCTACCAAGCTGGCTGCTTGGAAGGAAGAGGGCAAGTATGTAGGCAAGTTCGCTGCTCAGCACCACTTCTTCGGCTACGAAGGACGTTGCGCCGCTCCGTCGAACTTCGATGCCGACTACTGCTACTCGTTGGGTTATACGGCTGCTGCTCTGATTGGTGAGGGCAAGACCGGCTACATGTCGTCTGTACGCAACACTACGGCTCCTGCTGAAGAGTGGATTGCAGGTGGTGTGCCCATCACGATGATGATGAACATGGAGCGTCGTCATGGCGAAATGAAGCCCGTTATCCAGAAGGCTCTCGTGAAGTTGGACGGTGCGCCCTTCAAGGCTTTCGCCGCACAGCGCGAGCAGTGGGCTATGGAAACAGCTTACGTATATCCGGGCCCTATCCAGTACTTCGGTCCTACGGAAGTTTGCGACCAGCCTACCAAGACATTGCAGCTGGAGCAGGCTAAATAATAAACCTATATATAATAAGGTATAAGCAAGAGATTGCAGGAGCAGTGTGTTCCTGCAATCTTTTTTTGTACCTGTCCGCCCTCTGGACCTGTAATTGCAAGTTATTGGAAAACAGATGTGTAGTAGTTTATTTTTGTTTATCCGAAATAAACTCTCAGTTTAATAGCTTTAAACTGCCAGTTTAATCCGTTTAAACCGTCAGTTTACTCCGTTTAAACTGTCGGTTTAACGCCTTTGTACTGACGGTTCAATGTGGGTGTTATTACAAAATAATCTATTGGGGAAAGATTTTTTCAGATAAATGCTTACCTTTAGGGGCATAAGTGAATCGTATTTTATGTAAAGACATCCCAAATGATTGATTTATGGAAACTGAGAGACTTATACTTCGACGATGGACGGAAGATGATGCAGAATCGCTTTATAAATATGCGCAAAATCCAGCTATAGGTCCAATTGCTGGTTGGCCACCGCATACGTCAATTGAAAACAGTAGGGAGGTAATACGTGATATCTTTTCTGCTCCGGAAACGTATGCTGTAGTACTGAAGGAAACCAATGAACCGATTGGTAGTGTAGGCATTATGTTTAGTGACGGTTTACACAGTGCAGAGATGGAAGAGGGAGATGCAGAGATTGGATACTGGATCGGTGTTCCTTTTTGGGGGCAGGGGCTTATACCAGAGGCTGTAAATCGTTTGTTAATACGTTGTTTTGATGAACTTGATATCAAAAGGGTTTGGTGTGGTCATTATGACGGAAATACCAAATCGCGTAGAGTGATGGATAAATGTGGTTTTAAATTTCATCATACAGAGGAAGGCAAGACTTCTCCATTGGGAGATATTCGGACGGAACATTTTACATTGTTGACTAAAGAAGAATGGAAAGCAATGAAATCTCTGATGTAATGTTTTTGGGGCTATAATGTGATTGAATAGCAGGAGGCAGTGTGACATGGGCAAATTAAAAACTTCGTTTTCATTTGCCTATGCGCTCACCTTTCACTATTTTTGTTGCACGAAAATAGGATGCGGCTCAGCAATAAAAATAAGCGGGCTTATTTTGTATTGCTTTCGCCTTTCACTATTTTTGCACAATCAATCAAACTTGAAATAATCATTTTATCAATAGACACATATATGCAGGAAAAAATCATCATTCTCGATTTCGGATCGCAGACTACGCAGCTCATCGGCCGCCGCATCCGCGAACTGAATGTTTACTGTGAGATTGTGCCCTACAACAAGTTCCCGCAAGGCGACGACAGTGTGAAGGGAGTCATCCTCTCGGGCAGCCCGTTCTCCGTCTACGACGAGAGCGCTTTTAAGGTGGACTTGAGCCAGCTGCGTGGCAAGTATCCCATTCTGGGTATCTGCTACGGCGCCCAGTTCATCTCGTACAGCAACGGCGGTAAGGTTGAACCGGCTGGTACACGCGAATACGGACGTGCCCACCTCAGCACCTTCGACAAGAGCAACGTGCTCTTCAAGGACGTGCGCGAGAATACGCAGGTGTGGATGAGCCACGGCGATACCATCACGGCTATCCCCGATAACTTCCGCGTCATCGCTTCGACCGACAAGGTGAAAATCGCTGCCTATCAGGCCGAGGGCGAAAATATGTGGGGCGTACAGTTCCATCCCGAAGTGTTCCATAGCGAGGACGGCACACAGATGCTGAAGAATTTCGTAGTTGACGTCTGTGGCTGCAGCCAGAGCTGGAGTGCCGCTTCGTTTGTCGATACGACCGTAGCTGAGCTGAAGGAACAGGTAGGCAA